>Ga0182742_1000329_pt1 | contig 80959 bp, 69 predicted proteins | sample eDN5th37CBELigMG_FD_128880 | JGI IMG/M metagenome (GOLD analysis project Ga0182742, IMG submission 128880) | Enriched Miracle-Growth compost microbial communities from Emeryville, California, USA - eDNA 5th pass 37_C BE-Lig MG (version 2)... ...
ACGGCACCACATCGTCATAGCCATCCGGCCCGGACTTCGAGAGTCGCTCCGGGCAGCTGACCTTGGACCAGAAGTTCGAATTCTCGCGCATGAGGCGCACGAACAACTCGAACTCCGGACCGTTGACCGGCTTCGTGACATCGGGACGTCCCATGTGATCGACCACCACGGTGGTCGGCAGCGATGTGAAGAAATCGTACAGCTCGTGCAGTTCGGCGGCTTCGAAGTAGATGACGATGTGCCAGCCGAGCGGCTTGATGCGTTCGGCGATCGAAAGCAGCACCTCGCGTGGCGTCGTATCGACCAGCCGTTTGACGAAGTTGAATCGCACGCCGCGAACGCCGGCGGCATCGAGTGCCTGCAATTCCTCATCCGTAACGTTCTGCTTCACCGTGGCGACACCTCGCGCACGGTCGTTAGATGTCTTCAACGCATCCACGAGTGCCCTGTTGTCCGCGCCGTGGCAGGTCGCCTGCACGATGACGTTGCGCTCGAAGCCCAGATAGTCACGCAGCTCCCACAGCTTCTCCTTCGGCGCATCGCATGGCGTGTACTTGCGTTCGGGCGCATACGGAAACACATCGCCCGGACCGAACACGTGACAATGCGCATCGACTGCGCCCGGCGGCGGCCGGAACGTGGGCTTGGTTGGCGAGGGATGGAAAACCAGCCAATCTTTGTCCATCTGAAACGCTGCCATGTCTTACAACCCTCGCGCCTTCAGAATCGCATCCAAGCGCGGAAACACGCGGCGCGCATTCCCCTCGAAGATGCGACGCTTGTCCGACTCCGGAATGCTCAAGGCGTCGATGTAGCGTTTGGTGTCGTCGAAGTAGTTGCCCGTCTGCGGGTCGATGCCACGCACCGCGCCCACCATTTCCGAACCGAACAGAATGTTGTCGATGTCGATCACCTTGACCAGCAGGTCGATGCCCGGCTGGTGGTACACGCAGGTGTCGAAGAACACGTTCTTCATGACGTGCGTGGCCAGCGGCGGACGCTTCAGCATGTCCGCGAGGCCGCGATAGCGGCCCCAGTGATACGGCACCGCGCCGCCACCGTGCGGAATGATGAAGCGCAGGGTCGGGAAATCCTTGAACAGATTGCCTTCGATGAATTGCATGAAAGCCGTCGTGTCGGCATTGATGTAATGCGCACCGGTCGCGTGAAAATTCGGGTTGCACGATCCGGATACGTGAATCATGGCCGGCACGTCGAGCTCGACCATTTTCTCGTAGAACGGATACCAGTGCTTGTCGGTCAGCGGCGGCGCGGTCCAGTGCCCGCCCGAAGGGTCGGGATTCAGGTTGCAACCGATGAAACCCAGCTCCTTCACGCATCGCTCGAGCTCCTGCACCGAATGCGAGATCGGTACGCCAGGCGATTGCGGCAGCTGACACACGCCGACGAAGTTCTCCGGATACAGATCGACCACCCGCTTGATCAGATCGTTGCAGGCGCGCGTCCACTGCTGCGACACGGCCTCATCGCCAACGTGATGCGCCATGGCGGACGCGCGCGGCGAGAAGATGGTTATATCGGCGCCGCGCTCCTTCTGCAGCTTCAGCTGATTCTTCTCGATGGTCTCGCGAATCTCGTCGTCGCTGATCCGGGCCGGCGTCGGTGCGGGCGCGAGCGGATCCTTCAACTTCGCGAGCTGTTGATCGCGAAACTTCTGATGAGCATCCGGGGCGGTCGTGTAATGACCGTGACAATCGATAATCAGCATCAAACTTTCTCCGCTTTGGCGCGGCTCAGCACCGCGTCGAGCATCTCATTCAAATCTTCGATCGAGGCCGCGTCACGGGAACCGGCCGCCCAATCCTGTCGCTGCGCGCAGGCTGCGCTCATGTGAGGATCCAGCCCTGCTTCGCTCACTGTCCGCGCAACCTCGCGCATCTCTTCGGCACGACGCCGCCCGTGAATCAGTGAGCGCGAGATCATGTATCGCGCCAGCGTCGACCAGTCTGCAGCAGGGAACAGATTGCGCAGCGATTGCATGACGGTCGACTCGACACCGTAGTGACGCGCCGAAAGTAGCGATTCGGTGAGCAACGCCTCCATTCCCTTGATCATGACGCTGCGACACATCTTGGCCGCCGAGGCCCGGCCGATCTGTTCCGAGAACACTTCGGCACCGCTGAACCCGAGTGCTTGGGCCAACGGCAGAAACTCCGCCGCATGCTGGCCACCAAACAACATGGGCGAGCCGACGCGTTTCGGATGGATCGGCGACATGATCGCCGCCTCCACGTAGCGGGCACCACTGCCGTCAATCAACTCAGCAGCCCGCGCTCTCACGCCGGGCGAAACGGAGTTCACGTCCAGGAAATACGCACCCGATTGCATCGCTCCGGCGACCGACTGCGCGGCGGCCAGGTCTTGCGCAGCCGTCACCGCACACACGATCAGATCTGCTGTCGCGACTGCCTCGGCCGCACTGCCCGCCACGCGCACCTTCGCATCGACGGCGGCACGCGTACATGCGCTCTCAGAGTTCTTGAAGAGCAGGTCGAAGGCCGTGAGCTGCGTAACACCGGCCGCTTGAAAGTCGGCCGCCAACGCCTGCCCGACTTCTCCGAAGCCGAGCAAACAAACATGCTGGAAGCTGCTCACGATCCGCTCCAGGCGCGGCTTGGCACGAACACTTCGCCGCGCATGAGCTTGCGAGCCGTTCGTAGCAATGCCGAACGACGCACATCGACTTTGCCATCTGTCACGGCGACGTCGATATCGACGGTGAAGAAGCCGGTGGGATGCTCGACTTCGACTCGCTGCGCCGAGCCCGTTGCAGCGAGCTCCGCAACCTGCGCGGCGACAGAACCGGGTGTGACGCACGCCGTCGCAACGCTGACCGCACCGAGCACGCCAATCGACTCGTGCACACGATGCGGAATGAACGTGCGGGTAGAGATCGCACCGCCCTGCTTCGGTGGCGACACCAGGCACATTTTCGGCACGGTCTTCTTGCTCACGTCGCCGAGATTCATGCGTGGACCGAGAGCGAGCCGAATGGCTTCGACCCGCTGCTTCAAGCTCGCGTTGCCCTCGAGCTGCTCGGGCGTCTCGTCGCCGGAAAGACCGAAGTCTGCAGCCCGCAGGATCACCACCGGCATGCCGTTGTCGATGCAGGTAACGCTGACGCCTTCGATCTCATCGACCACCGAGCCCGTCGGCAGCAGCGAGCCGCAGCTCGATCCTGCGACGTCCAGAAACTCCAATGGAATCGCCGCGGCAGTTCCGGGAACGCCGTCGATGCGCGCTTCGCCTTCGTATTCCACTGCGCCGTTCGGTGTCGGCACGTAGGCCACCGCGATGCTGGCGGTGTTCAACATGTGGATACGAACGGGCGTGACATCGCCCGCAATCGGCACCAGTCCGTTTTCGATTGCCCAAGGACCGACGCCTGCGAGGATGTTGCCGCAGTTCTGGCTGTCGCTGACCTCGGCCTTGTCGACGACCACCTGCAGAAACAAATAGTCGACATCGGCATGCGAAACGCTGGAGCGACGAATGACCGCGACCTTGCTGGTCAGCGGATGCGCACCACCGACGCCGTCGATTTGCCGGATGTCGGGCGAACCCATCGCGGCCAGCAGGACTCGATCGCGCGACTCACGATCGGCGGGCAGGTCCGCCTCGTTGAAATACAGGCCCTTCGAGGTGCCTCCGCGCATCAAGGTACAAGGAATGGACTTGAGCATGACGCAAGACTTTCGTAGCGGCGGGTCATTCCAGGGTATCGACGTACTTCAGGCCTTTCTCCGCGAGGCGCTGACGCATGCCATAGATGTCCAGGCCCAATTCGCCGGCCTTCAAGCGCGCTCGCACCGCCGCTTCCTTTTTCTCACGCGCGGTCGACTGCTCGAGCACGGTCGCAGCCTTCTCACGCGGCACGACGCAGACACCATCGTCATCCGCAACGATCACGTCACCTGGATTGATCGAGGCGCCGGCGCAAACCACGGGAACGTTCACGCTGCCGAGCGTTTCCTTCACCGTGCCCTGAGCGGAGACATAGCGCGACCACACCGGGAAGCCGATCGCAGTCAGATCTTTCACATCGCGCACGCCGGCCTCGATGATCAGACCGCGCACACCTCGCGCCATCAACGAGCACGCCAACAGCTCGCCAAAGTAGCCCGTATCACAGGCGGAGGTCGGCGCGACCACGAGAATGTCGCCGGCCTGACATTGCTCGACGGCGACGTGGATCATCCAGTTGTCGCCCGGCGGAATGCTTACCGTCACCGCTGAACCCGCGATCCGCGCGCCGGCATAGATCGGTCGCATGTAAGGCGCCAGCAACCCGGTGCGCCCTTGCGCCTCGTGTACGGTCGCGACGCCGGACTCGGCCAGGCCATCGATCACCTGACGTTCGGCCCGCCGAATATTTCTGACTACCACTGACATCTCAAACCTCCGCGTCGTCACAGTGTGACGCGCCCCGCCGGGCCCGACCAATTCAATTTCCCGTCGGGCTATCAGGCGAAGCTATAGATGAATCTGGCCGCCGCTCACTCCTGGGGCCGCCGGCAGAAACTCAGGCCAAACACCGCCGCTCCCGCCAGCGCGGCCACCGGCACCATGTACTGAACGACGCCGCTGGCGCTCGTTCCGCCGCTCAACAGGATGCCGGCCAGCAAAGGACCGGCGATCGAACCGACACGCCCGACTGCGACGCTGGCGCCCGATCCCGTGCCGCGAACGGCCAGCGGGTAATAAGTGGCCGCGACGCCATAGAGCGCATAGTTCGCACCGAGTAGGAAAAATCCGGCAGCGCCGCTCAGGATGAGCGTCATCGCCAGTCCGCTCGAGTTGCTCAGTGCAACCAGCGCGACGATCAGACCGAGGTACGCACAGGTCATGGGCCAGCGCGTATCCATGCGATCCACCAGTCGGCCGAACACGAGCGCGCCTGCCACGCTCGCGAAGTTGAATGCCAGCGATGCTTGGGGCGCGACCGCTCGATCCAGGCCATTGGCGACGACCAGCGTCGGCAGCCAGTTCAGGATGAGATACAGGATCAGCAACGTTGGCAGGAACGCGAGCCACAGCATGAGCGTCGCGGGCGTGCGGCCATCCGCGAACAAGGCCGATGCGATATCGGTCCGCGGCCCGCCCGGCCCGCTCCTGGTCAGCGTCTCCGGCATGAAGAAATAAATGGCCGGCGCCAGCAGCAAGGGCAGGATGCCGCCGATCTCGAACAGCACTCGCCAGTCGAAATCCGGTGGCAGCAACTGGGTCAACAGCGCAGAGGAGCCACCGCCGAGAGGCATACCGCAAAAGATCATCGCAGCCGTCGACGCACGTTTTTCCGGCGCGCTGACCTCTGCCGCCAGCGCCATCATATTGGGCAGCGCTGCGCCGAAGCCGAGGCCGGCGCAAAGGCGCACGACGAACAGCGCTTCGAACGAGCCGACCAGCGAAGTGAGCAAGGTGAACACGCCGAAGGCGAGCACGGCGCCGATGAAAACCGGTTTGCGCCCGACCCGATCGGCAAAGCGGCCGCCGAGGCTCGCACCGATCACCAGGCCGATGTTGCTGATCGAGAACAGCCAGCCCATCTGCGAGGGATCGAAACCGAACTGTGGAGCAAGCCTGGGAGCCGCCACCCCCATCGCCTGAATGTCGAAGCCTTCGACGACGGCGACCAGGAAGCACAGCGCCACGGTGATCGCTACATTGGGCGCCCGGACCAGCGCGGTCTGCTCTTGCAGCATACCATCCCCCCAAGCTGACTCTTTGGGGCCGATTCTGTGCCCGCCACCGCCTCGCCGCCTAATCGAATTCGCGCCCCGGTATTAGAGAATGCTATAGCCAACCGGAGGGCTGCGTGCCACGATGCAAGCCATGACGCTGCCCAATCTACGTCACCTGCAGGCCTTCCACGAAGTCATGACGACCGGCAGCATCAGCGCCGCCTCGCATCGGATGCATCTGACGCAATCCGCCGTGACGCAGGCGATTGCCGCGATCGAACGTTACTTCAATGCTCCCCTGTTCACTCGCAGCCCGTATGGCATGCGCCCGACCGCGGCGGGAACGGTCTGCGACGAACGCGTCCAGCGGGCGCTGACTCAGCTACGCGACGGAATTCAGGAACTGGCCGGTTCGGAGGTGAATGCCGCCCGCCGTGAGCAATTGTTTCGTCGGGTCAGCGGCGCGCAACTCAGCTCGTTGATCAAGCTGGTGGAGTTTCGCAATTTCACTCACGCCGCTCGGGCCACGGGCGTGTCGCAGCCGACCATGCATCGCGCCGCTCGCACCTTGGAACGGCTGCTCGATGCGAAGCTGTTCGAAAAAACCAGCTACGGCGTCGTTCCCACCCGCGAAGCCGAAAAGCTCTCTCGCCGTGCACATCTCGCGTTCGTCGAAATCGCCCAGGCCCGGGCCGATATCGATGCCTTGGATGGGCGCGAATCCGGTCGCACGGTGATCGGATCCATGCCGCTGTCTCGCAGCTTCCTCGTTCCCAACGCACTCATCCGCTTCACTCGCGAACACCCCGAGCACGCCGTCTCCGTCTTGGAAGGCACCTATGAACATCTGCTCGGCGCGCTGCAGTCGGGTCAGGCTGATTTTCTGATCGGCGCGCTGCGTGATATACGCGTGAGCGGCGGCATCGTGCAGGAACATCTGTTCGACGATCCCCTGTCCATCGTGGTGGGCGCCGAGCATCCATTGGCGAAAAAGCGCAAACTCACAGCGACCGACCTGGTCAGTCATCCGTGGATCGCGCCGCGTGCAACCTCGCCGCTACGCGCACACTTCGACGCACTGTTCACGAACATGAAGATCGAGCCGCCGCAGCGTTTCATCGAATGCAACTCGCTCGGCGCCGCTCGGGCGTTTCTGATGGGCGGCGATCACATGATGCTCTCGTCGATCAATCAGGTTCATTATGAGCTGCAGGCCGGCATGCTGGTGTGCCTGCCTCATCCGGGCGGCAAGGTGATGCGATCGATCGGCCTCACGGTGCGCGAAGACTGGCGGCCGACGCAGGCACAAGCGCGCTTGCTGAGCATCGTGCGCGAGACGGCGAATCACCTCGGTCGATGAGCTTAGCGGCGCGCTACGAAGAATGCTCTCAAGAGGGCGGAACACTCTTCCGCTCGCACGCCGGACTCACAGTCGAGCCGATGATTCAAAGCTGAATGCTGCGTGATATTGAAGATGGATCCGGACGCGCCGGCGCGAGGGTCGCTCGCCGCATAAACGAGGCGCTTCACGCGAGCATGGACCATCGCGCCCGCGCACATCGCGCAGGGCTCGAGCGTGACGTACAGCGTCGTATCCAGGAGCCGATAGGTGGCGAGGTTCTGCGCCGCCGCTCTCATCGCGACGATCTCGGCATGGGCCGTCGGATCGTTGGTGCTGATCGGACGGTTCCAACCTTCGCCGACGATCACGCCCTCCTTGACGACCACCGCTCCGACCGGCACCTCGCCGGCGCGTTCAGCTTCTCGCGCGAGCTCGATTGCGCGCGCCATGAAAGCAGCATCGGCATCAGACGCCATCGAAGAATTCGACCACGCCCGTTTCGAGGGAATATTCGGCGCCGACCACCATGAGGCCCTCGTGCCGGATCAGATTTTCGAGCAGCGCCGAGCCGTGACGTAAATGATCGACGGACGCGCGCACATTCGAGCGCACCGCATGCCCGACGAGCGTCTGCAGATCGTCCTTGAGCTCGGTGCGCATCAGGCCTTCGACCGACGGACGCACCCGATCGACGATGGAACGCAGATTGATGGACTGGTTTTCCTTCGGCCGCTGCAGCTCTTCGATGGTCGCGAGCACGGCGCCACATCGAGAATGGCCGAGCACCACGACCAGGCGCGTGTTGAAGCGGGAAGCTGCGAACTCGACGCTGCCGACCTGCGAAGGCGCCACCACATTGCCGGCGACACGAATCACGAACAGATCGCCGAGCCCCTGGTCGAACACGATCTCCGCGGGCACGCGAGCATCGGAACAACCCAGGATGATCGCGAACGGCGACTGCTCCTGCGTCAGCTTTACACTCCGATGCACCTGCATTTCGGCGCTGCCGAGGCTGGAAACGAAACGACGGTTACCGTCGCGCAGGCGCTGCAGCGATTCTTGGGCCGAAATCATTCGTCCACGTTCTCCGCGCCGGTGGTCACCGGCAGAATTCGTTATTGGGGTCGGCGATTGTAGCGCGAGCGCGCCGCGAGTTCTGAGCTCAATCCGCGCTCGCTCATGCGCGGAAAGAGTTGCTGGAGCACGTTGCGATAAATGCCTTCTAGCAGCGCCGGCGAGGCAATTTGCTCGGTCACACTGCGAAACGCGCTACCCTCCGACAGCACGGTCACGAACTCCACGCGCGCGGCCGCCTCTTCTTCGGAAAGCTCAGGATAATCGCCGCGGACCAGCTCCACCGCCTGCCCACGAAGGCGTCGGTCGGCTGCGCGCACGATCTCGGCGACCGCGGGATTGCGAGTGGCTTCAGCTGTGATTTCCAGCAGCAGAACGCGCTCGCTGTGCTCTTCCCCACACGGTTCGAGATGACTGCGATGGGCAAACTGGGCGGCGAAGTCGACCTGTTTCTCCCGATCCACCATCCATTCCAGCCGGCGGGCGACGATGCGCTCCACGATGGCGTGGACGATGGCCTCCTTGCTGGGGAAGTAACGATAGATCTGTCCGACGCTCATGTGCGCCTCGGTGGCGATCTGCCCCATGCTGGCGGCGTGAAAGCCGTGACGAACCACGCAGTTGCGTGCCGCGGAAACTATTTGATCGCGGCGGAGTTGGTCACGCAACTCCTTGACCGGTCGCTTGTTTTCCTTAGTCGCAGACATGATCGCGTGGTTTTGACAATTGCACACTGGCGCGCCGGCCCGTCGGCTCGGCATAATATTGAGAATGAACGTTCACACTCACTTTCGACCGCAGATTAGTCCAATGTCTTTTAGCGTGTCCAGTCCGACGGCTGCCCCCCTGCCTGCACGCCGAGCGGGTTTTGCCATTGCCTTCGCAGCCATTGCCCTGACGCTCGCGGGGTGTGGGAAGAATCAAGCGGGCGGGCCGCAACGCCCCGCCACCGAAGTTGGCTTCATCACCGTTCAGCCGCAGCCGCTGGTGCTGCAGTCGGAGCTGGCGGGTCGCACCACTCCTTATCTCGTGTCAGACGTGCGACCGCAGGTGTCGGGCATCATCAAATTCCGGCGCTTCGAAGAAGGCTCCTCGGTAAAGGCCGGCCAGGTGTTGTACGAGATCGATCCGGCGCCCTATGAAGCCGCCGTCGCCCAGGCAAAGGCCGGGCTTGCGAGCGCCAAAGCGTCGGTCGAAGCGACTCGTTTGAAAGCGCAACGCTATGACGAGTTGCTGGCCATCGAAGGTGTCGCCCAACAGGAGGCGGACGACGCGCGCATGGCGTATCAGCAGGCGATCGCGCAGGTCGCTCAGATGGAAGCGTCGCTGACGAGCGCGCAGATCAACCTCGATTACACCAAGGTGCGCGCACCGATCTCCGGCCGCATCGGCAAGTCGACGGTGACGCCGGGCGCACTCGTGACGGCCAATCAGGAGACCTCGCTCGCCACCATCCGCACGCTCGATCCGATCTATGTGGACATGACTCAGTCGAGCACCGACATGCTGAAGCTGCGTCGTCTGATCGGCGAGGCGGACATGAAGTCCGGTCAGGCCAAGGTGCGCCTGCGGCTCGAAGACGGCTCGCAGTACAAGCAGGCCGGCACGATCAAATTCCACGAAGTGGCGGTCGATGAATCCACCGGCTCGGTGACCTTGCGCGCCGAGTTCCCGAATCCCGAGGGCGTGCTGCTGCCGGGCATGTATGTGCGTGCACAGCTCGATCAAGCCGTCGCCACCTCCGCGATTCTCGCGCCTCAACAAGGGGTGACGCGCGATGTGAAGGGCAATGCGACCGCCCTGGTGCTCACCGCGGATAACAAAGTCGAGCAGCGCACGCTGGTTGCCGAACGTGCGATCGGCGATCGCTGGCTGATCAGCAACGGCCTGGCCGAAGGCGATCGCCTGATCGTCGAAGGCACCGGCAAGGTTCGCCCCGGCGAAACCGTGAATCCCGTGGATGTGGGCTCCGGTACCAAAGCAGCAGCCGCGGAAGCCGCCTCGCCCTCGAGCGGAGGCTGATCATGCTCGCCAGATTTTTCGTCGGGCGCCCCATCTTCGCGTGGGTGATCGCCATCGTCATCATGTTGGCGGGCACGGCCGCGATCACCACGCTGCCGGTCGCTCAATATCCGGACGTCGCGCCGCCGACGGTCGCCATCAACGCGACCTATGTCGGCGCGTCGGCGGAGACGGTCGAGAACAGCGTGACCCAGATCATCGAGCAACAGCTCACCGGTCTGGACGGCCTGTTGTATTTCTCCTCCTCCAGCAGCTCGAACGGCCAGGCGAGCATTCAGGTCACGTTCGAGCAAGGCACGAATCCCGACACCGCGCAGGTGCAGGTTCAGAACAAGGTGCAACAGGCGCTGCCGCGTCTGCCCTCCTCGGTGCAACAGCAAGGCGTCAACGTCACCAAATCGCAGAACGACTTTCTGATGATCGTGGCCGTGTCGGACCTGACCGATACCGCCACGGCGAGCGACCTCGCCGACTTCCTGGTCAGCAACATGCAGGATCCGATCGCACGCGTGCACGGCGTCGGCGGCGTGCAGGTTTTCGGCGCTCAGTACGCAATGCGCATCTGGCTCGATCCGAAGCGGCTGCTCTCCTACAACCTCATGCCCAGCGACGTGCGTGCCGCCATCGAGTCGCAGAACACGCAGGTCTCGGCCGGCAAGATCGGTGGCATGCCCTCGGCGCCCGAGCAGCAACTGAATGCAACGGTGACTGCGCAGTCGAAGCTGCAAACCCCGGATCAATTCCGCGCCATCATCGTCAAGAACGATCCGAGCGGCGCGACCGTGCGGCTCGGTGACGTCGCTCGCGTCGAGCTCGGCAGCGAAAGTTACGAAGCCGTGCCTCGCGCAAACGGTCACCCAGCGTCCGGTCTCGCCGTCAAACTCGCCCCAGGCGCAAACGCGCTCACCACTGCCGAAGGCGTACGCAAGGTCGTCGATGAGTTGAAGTCGGCCCTGCCGGAGGGTTACGCGGTTTCGTTCCCCCGCGACAGCACCGCGTTCATCAAGATCTCCATCGAGGAAGTGGTGAAGACGCTGGTGGAAGCCATCGTCCTGGTGGTCATCGTGATGTTCGTGTTCCTGCAGAACTGGCGCGCGACCTTGATCCCCGCCGTCGCCGTGCCGGTCGTGCTGCTCGGCACGTTCGGTGTGCTGCAGGTGTTCGGCTATTCCATCAACACCCTGACCATGTTCGCGATGGTGCTCTCCATCGGCCTGCTGGTGGACGACGCCATCGTCGTGGTGGAGAACGTCGAACGCATCATGCGCGAAGAAGGCCTCGGCCCGCGCGAGGCCACGCTGAAATCCATGGGCGAGATCACACCGGCGCTGATCGGCATCGCGACCGTGCTCTCGGCGGTATTCCTGCCGATGGCGTTCTTCAGCGGCTCGACTGGCGTCATCTATCGGCAGTTCTCGATCACGATCGTCTCCTCGATGATCCTGTCCGTCGTCGTCGCTTTGATTCTCACTCCCGCTCTGTGCGCGCAGATCCTCAAGCCGCACCACGGCGAACTGGAGCACCGTGGCTTCTTCGGCTGGTTCAACCGCACCTTCGATCGCGCGGTGAATCGCTATGAGCACGGCGTCCTCAAAGTACTCAAGCGTCCGCTGCAGGGCATGCTGGCCTTCGGCGCCATCACATTGGTGATGGCGCTGCTGTTGCTGCGCCTGCCGACCGGCTTCCTGCCCAACGAAGATCAGGGCCAGGTGATGGTGCAGTTCACCTTGCCTGCCGGCGCTTCGGTGACGCGCACGCTCGAGGTCGCCAAGCGCATCGAGAAACACTTTCTCGAGACCGAGAAGGACAACGTGGGCACCATGTTCACGGTCTCGGGTTTCAACTTCAGCGGCAGCGGCCAGAACGCTGGCATGGCGTTCGTGAACCTGAAGAACTGGAACGAGCGCAAAGGCCTGGAAAACCGCGCCGACACGATCGCGCACCGAGCCACAATGGCGCTCTCCTCGGTCCGTGACGCTCAGATCTTCTCGCTGAATCCGCCGTCGATCGCCGGCCTCGGCCAGTCCGGTGGCTTCGAGTTTCAGTTGCAGGGCACTGCCGGCGTGAGTCGTGAAACGCTTCGACAGATGCGAGATGAGCTCATGCGTCTCGCGCATGCCGATGCCACGCTCACGGCCGTTCGCCTCGGCAGCTTGCCCGACACGCCACAGCTGCATGTGGAAGTCGACCAGGCAAAGGCCAGCTCGCTCGGTCTGTCGCTTGCCGACGTGAATACATCGCTGAGCGCGGCGTGGGCCGGCGTCTATGTGAATGACTTCATCGACCGTGCGCGCGTCAAGCGCGTTTATATGCAGGCCGATGCGCCGTTCCGTTCCTCACCCGATGACTTGGGGCAGTGGTACGTGCGCAGCCAGAACGGCACGATGACGCCCTTCTCGGCGTTCGCAACCACCCGCTGGACCTACGGACCGGAGAGCTTGAGCCGTTACAACGGCCTCGCTTCCTATTCGATCCAGGGCCAGGCGGCGCCGGGCGTCAGCTCGGGCACCGCGATGGACCGGATGGAAGAACTGGTCGGCCAGCTGCCGCCCGGCGCCGGCTTCGACTGGAGCGGCCTGTCGTATCAGGAACGTCTGGCCGGCGGCCAGAAGACCCTGCTCTACAGCGTCTCCATTCTGGTCGTGTTCCTGTGTCTCGCCGCGTTGTATGAAAGCTGGTCGGTGCCGCTGTCGGTGATGCTCGTGATTCCGCTCGGCGTCGTCGGCGCCGTGCTCGGTGCGACGTTGCGTGGCCTGGAGAACGACGTGTACTTCCAGGTCGCGCTGCTCACGACCATCGGTCTGTCTGCGAAGAACGCGATTCTGATCGTGGAGTTCGCCGAAGCGGCGTACCTGCGCGGCGCCAACTTGATGGATGCTGCGCTCGAAGCGGCCCGGCTTCGCTTGCGCCCCATCATCATGACTTCGCTGGCGTTCGTCGCAGGCGTGATGCCGCTCGCTGTATCGACCGGCGCGGGCGCGAACAGCCGTATTTCGATCGGCACCGGCGTCGTCGGCGGCACGTTGACCGCCACAGCGCTCGCCATCTTCCTGGTGCCTTTGTTCTTCGTTCTGGTCCGCAAGCTGTTCAAGGATCGCCCGGCCCCCGTGCCGGCGCCCGAAAGCAGCGTTCCGGGCGAAGGAGCTCAGCATGCGTAAGTACGTTTTCTCTCTCGCCACTGCGGTCTCGCTCGTGTTGAGTGGTTGCACGATGGCGCCTCGCTACGAGCGCCCGGCCGCTCCGGTGCCTGACACCTGGCCGAGCGGCGCGGCTTACGATCCTGCACAAGACGGCGAAAAGACGGCAGCCGATCTGCCCTGGCGCGAGTTCATCCGAGACGAGAAGCTGCAGAAGGTCATCGAGCAGTCTCTGGCGAACAACCGCGATCTGCGCAGTGCGCTGGCCAACATTCAGTCGGCACGTGCGCAGTATCGAATCCAGCGCTCGGATCTGTTCCCGAAGCTCAACGGCGAAGTCAGGGGAACCCGGCAGAAGACGTTGAATACGTTCGGCGGCGCGGTCGACAGCACTTTCGAAAACGAGTTCTACTCGGCCAGCGTCGGCTTGAGCGCGTTCGAGATCGACTTGTTCGGTCGTGTGCGCAGCTTGTCCAACGCGTCCCTGGAGTCCTATCTGGCTACCGCAGAAGCGGCCCGCGCAACACGCATCAGCCTGATCGCGGAGACTGCGAGCGCTTATCTCACGTTGGCGGCCGATCTGAGTCGTCATGAGCTGGCGCGCAGAACCGTTGAGAGTGCACAGCGCACGATGGAAGTGACGCGGAAACGTCTGGAAGCCGGCGTATCGTCGCGACTCGATGTGCGCCAGGCCGAAACGATCTATCAGCAGGCGCGCGTCGATCTGGCGAACACGACGTCGCTGATCGCACAGGATCGAAACGCTCTGGAACTGCTGACTGGCGGTCGTCTTCCGGATGAGCTGTTGCCCTCGGAACTGCCCGACAATCATCAATGGCTCGCCGATGTTCCCGCCGGCCTGTCATCGTCCGTGTTGCTGGCGCGGCCGGATGTGCTGCAGGCAGAACATCAGCTGAAATCCGCCAACGCCAACATCGGCGCCGCTCGTGCGGCATTCTTCCCCCGCCTGTCGCTGACCGCGAGCACGGGCCTGGCGAGCCCGGAACTGTCGAACCTGTTCGACGGCAGCTCGATCTGGTCCGTCACACCGAATCTGGTGCTGCCCATTTTCAGCGGTGGCCAGAACGTCGCGAACCTGTCTTACGCAAAGGCACAGCGAGATTTGTATGTATCGCAATATGAGCTTGCGATTCAGACCGCCTTCAAAGAAGTCGCCGACGCCCTCGCCGTTCGCGGCACGATCCAGGACCAACTGAGCGCCCAGCGCGCGCTGGTCGACGCCGCAGCGGATAGCTATCAACTTGCGGAAGCGCGCTATACGAAGGGCGTGGATTCGTTCTTGAACGCACTCGATGCGCAGCGAACGTTATACAACGCGGAGAAGTCACTCGTGTCCGCTCGCCTCACCGCGAGCGACAATATCGTGACGCTGTATCGCGTGCTGGGTGGCGGGCTCGCGGGAGAAGAATAAGCGCGGCGCGTGCTGGCTTCACGACGGGCCGAAGCGATTCGTGGATTGCGCTAGCGGCGTTTCGTCGCTGGTAGCGTTTGAAGAAGGCGTTTGCGGCGTTCTTGGCTGCCGGGTTAGAGATGCGCTTGCGGCGCTCGTGGCCGGCAGCGTTTGAAGAATGAGCTTTCGGCGGTCGTGGCTGGCAGCGCCAGGACGGGGTATCTCCTCCCGGCACCGCGCTCGCCCGTCGCGCCCTGCGCTCCTTGGCGCACGTCCATGATGTGCGCTGCTGTTGGGGCCCCGTCCCTGTGCCCCAAAGCTGCCGAGAGGAGATACCCCATCCTGACGCTGCTTGAAACGTTCGCGGTGCATTGAGCTTTGAACCAAGCGGAGCGGGGGATGCTTTGCATTGCTCGCGAAAGAATGTAACTGGACCATACCCTCTTCTCTTCTCACCTCAGCGCACACTGCGACGTCGCGGCAGCGTCAGGGCGGGGTGTCTCCTTCCGGCAGCTTTGTGGCACAGGGACGGGGCCACAACAGCAGGGCTCACCATGGACGTGCGGTGAGGAGCGCAGGGCGCTCCGGCCGGCGCCCGGTGCCGGAAGGAGACACCCCGCCCTGGCGCTGCGAGCCACCGACCTCACCTCTTCTTCTTCGAACCCGCCACCTTCTTCCGAGGAGCTTTCTTCTTCCGCGTCGATGCCTTCTTCCGGGTACTCTGCTTCTTCCGGGTACTCTGCTTCTTCCGCGTCCCCTCCTTCTTCCGAGCCGCCGACTTCGGCCACCCCTGCTCCATCTGCTCGTACGACACCTTACTCACGGTCGAGCGTGATTTCGGCCGGCTCTTCCCTGCTTGCTTGCGGCGATTGATATTCGCCACCAGTGAATTCTTGCGCTTGCGCGCCATACACCCTCCGGCACTTCGCCACGGCCGGTAACGGCCGCGAGCACGCTTCGGTTCGCCTGTCGGTACAAATCGCGCAGCCCGCAACCGCGAGTGCTTCGACATCGTCGCGTGGTGTAACCTGCAACCCTGAATCGACCTCCGCGAGTGCCCTCATGAGCGAGACCAATCTGCAGCTGCGATCCCTGATTACCGCCGGCGGCGAGCTGCAACTGTCGTTGCGTCAGACGCAAATTCCCGAGCCGGCGGCGGATGAAGTCGTCATTCGCGTCATGGCTTCGCCGATCAATCCTTCCGATCTCGGCCTGCTGCTCGGCCCTGCCGACATGTCCACTGCAAAAGCCGGCGGCACCGCCGACAGTCCGACACTGACAGCGAAGGTGCCACGCGAACTCATGACAGCCATCGCAGCTCGCATCGACCAGCCCATGGTCGTAGGCAACGAAGGCGCGGGCGTCGTCGTCAAAGCAGGTGTGGATGCGCAGCAGTTCGTGGGCAGAACCGTCGCCGCACTCGGCGGTGGCATGTATGCTCAGTATCGCGTAGTGAAAGCTGCTGCATGCCTCCCGTTGCCGGAAGGAACCACACCCGCCGAAGGCGCGTCCTGCTTCGTCAATCCGCTGACCGCACTCAGCATGATCGAGACGATGCGCCGTGAGAATCACACCGCGCTCGTACACACTGCGGCCGCTTCAAACCTGGGCCAAATGCTCAACAAAATCTGTCTGAAGGACGGCGTGCCACTGGTGAACGTCGTGCGCAGCGCCGAGCAGGCCGAAACACTTCGCAAGCTTGGCGCGCAGTACATTTGTGACAGCACCTCGCCGAAGTTCATGGAGGAGCTCACCGACGCGATCGCAGCCACCGGCGCCACGCTCGCATTCGACGCGGTGGGCGGCGGCAAGCTCGCCAATCAAATCCTGATTGCGATGGAAGCCGCGATCAATCGCAAGATCACGAGCTACAATCGCTACGGCTCGCCGGTCCACAAGCAGGTGTACACCTACGGCGTGCTCGACACGCGACCGATCGAAATCGATCGCACCAACGTCGGCATGGCGTGGGGCGTCGGCGGCTGGCTGCTCACCTACTTCCTCGAGAAGATCGGCCCGCAGGCGACGCAGCAACTGCGCGAACGCATCGTGACCGAACTGAAGACGACGTTCGCGAGCCACTACACCGCGGAGATCTCATTGATCGAGGCGCTGCAACCCGCAGTGATCGCGGCTTACAACCGGCGTGCGACCGGTGAAAAGTATCTGATCAATCCGAACAAAGGTTCCTGACCGTCCAGCGATGAATTCCCGTTCCCGTCCCTCGGCGCATGCCGACAGCGCCAGCGTGCGCTTTGAAGAAATTTCCACGCAACACGGACTCCGCCTGGGCTTTGCAAAGCTCAACGCGGAGAAATCGTTGAATGCACTGGCCCACGACATGATCCGCCTGCTCGACGCTCAGCTGCGACGCTGGGCCGCGGATCCGCAAATCGCATGTGTAATCCTGCACGGCGCGGGCGAGAAAGCCTTTTGCGCCGGTGGCGACATTCGCAGCCTGTATCAGGTGCTGAAGGAACATCCGGACACCGTGCCGAATCCTACGGCGCTGGCGTTCTTCACGGACGAATATCGGCTGGATCATTCGATCCATCGCTTTCCCAAGCCGCTGCTGGTCTGGGGCAGCGGCATCGTGCTCGGCGGCGGGCTCGGGTTGATGGCCGGTGCAAGTCATCGCGTGGTTACCGACACCTCGCGCGTTGGCATGCCGGAGGTCACGATCGGATTGTTTCCCGATGTCGGCGCGACCTGGTTTCTACAGCACATGCCTCATCGCACCGGACTGTTCATGGCGCTCACCGGTGCGCAGATCAACGGGCGGGACGCGATCGTGGGCGGATTGGCGGACTACTTCCTGCGATCCTGCGACCGGGAGGCTTTGTTCGCACGCCTGCCAGATGCGAACTGGAGCGCCGATCCAACTGCCAACCGCGAAGTGTTGTCTGCCCTGCTTCAGGAGTTTGCAAGAGAGGCGACGGCACTCATGCCGGCTTCCAACTTCGAAACCTACGAGCGGGAGATCGAAGCCTTCTGTCGCGGCGACTCCGTCGCTGAGATGGTGTCCCGAATCGTCGGTTATGGCGGCGACGAAGACTGGCTGAAACGCGCCTCGGCAACGCTCGCCGCCGGCTCGCCAACCTCGGCCGTGTTGGGATGCGAACTGCAGCGACGCACGCGAGGGCTCGACCTCGCCGACGTGTTCCGGCTCGAACTCATCGTTACGCTTCAATGCTGCGCTCGGCCGGACCTGACAGAAGGCATACGCGCACTGCTGATCGACAAAGACCGCAAGCCGCAATGGCGACCGCGTACGATGGACGAAATCACGCCGCAGTGGATCGACGGGCACTTTGCACCGCCCGCCTGGCCCGATGGGACCCATCCACTCGCCGATCTGTAACGGCGTTATTTCTTCGGCGGCGGCGGGATGTTCAAGCCCGCCTCCACTGCTGGGCGCGACAGGAATGCGTGCAGCGCCCGCTGCACGTTGAGGTAGTTCTTGAAGCCCACCAGCTCGCCGGCCTCGTAGAAGCCGACCAGATTGCGCACCCACGGGAAGATCGCGATGTCGGCGATCGTGTATTGATCGCCCATCATCCAGCTCCTGCCTTCCAGGTGCTTGTCGAGCACGCCGAGCAGACGCTTGGATTCGTTGATATAACGATCGCGCGGCCGCTTGTCTTCGATCTCCTTGCCGGCGAATTTATGGAAGAACCCGACCTGGCCGAACATCGGCCCGATGCCGCCCATCTGAAACATGATCCACTGCAGGGTCTGATAGCGCAGGATCGGATCCTGCGGGATCAGCTTGCCGGTCTTGTCCGCCAGAAACATGAGGATCGCGCCGGACTCGAACAACGCCAACGGTTTGCCGCCGGGCCCGTTCGGATCGATGATGGCCGGAATCTTGTTGTTCGGGTTCAGCGACAGGAATTCCGGCGTCAGCTGATCGTTGGTGTCGAAACTGACCCGATGCACCTCGTAGGGTAGCCCGATCTCTTCCAGCGCGATGGAAACTTTCACGCCGTTGGGCGTGGGCAACGAATACAGCTGCAGCCGGTCCGGATGTCGGGGCGGCCACTTCTTGGTGATGGGAAACGCTGAAAAATCTGCCATTGCGGTGTCCTCGATGATCGTGCTCATTCTCTCACTATCCGGGCGCTGCGCGAGACCGCGCGACCGGAATAAGTGTCATGTCGGTTTTCCCTTGTTCAAGAGGAACCGAGCTGCAGCCGACCGTCCGGACGGAGCGTCAAAGCCAGGCGGTTGTAATCCGCGTAATGGGGATGGCGAGTGTCCATGGGGTGCTGATGTGTAGCGGTGATTACCACCACCGCCGCTCCCGCATCTTCACCGGCACGAATGCCCGCGGACGCATCTTCGAACACCACGCAGTCCTGCGCGGCCCAGCCGAGCTGACGTGCGGCGAGCTGATAACACGCAGGATCCGGTTTGCCCCTAGGTATGTCCTCAGCGGTAATGAAGACAGCAGGCGCTGTGAAGCCCGCTGCTTCCAACCGCCGAACGGCGAGTGCGCGCGGCGCCGAAGTGACGATGGCCCAGCGGCCTTCAGGGATGGTGGAGACGAACTCCCGCGCACCGGAGATGGCGCGTACGCCGTCGACATCCTCGATCTCGGCGAGCGTGATTGCATGCGCCTCGGCTTCAGGATCGACGCCAGGAATATTCAGCCGACGCACCGAGTCGACCGCGCGCCTGCCGTGGATGTCGTGCAGAAAAGTGCGAGCATCGATACCGAACTGTGCGGCCCAGCGGGTCCAGACCCTTTCGGCGGCCTCGATGGAGCTGAGCAGCGTGCCGTCCATGTCGAACAGGAGGGCGGCGAACGCGCGGCCGTCGAACAAAGCATGGGATGGGATCATTCCAGCGCGGTTCTCCAGAAGCAGGTCGTAAACTAACACACTGTCTCGCCGGCACGGCCGAGCTTGCCCGCTCACAGGCCAGCCCGTTGTGTCAGACTACCGTGAAGATTTTCCTGGGCAAACGCATGATCATCCACCTGGTCGACGGCACCTACGAGCTGTTCCGTCATTTCTATGGCCTGCGCCGCTTCAACAAGGGCCAGGACAAGCCGCTCGGCGCCGCCAACGGCGTGCTGCACACGGTACTTGAGCTGATCGAACAAGGCGCGACGCACGTCGGCGTCGCGACCGATCATGTCATCGAGTCGTTTCGTAACGAACTGTGGGACGGCTATAAAACCGGCGAAGGCATCGAGCCGGCGCTGTGGTCGCAGTTCCATCCCCTCGAACGCGCGCTGGCCGCGATGGGAGTGGTTACGTGGCCGATGGTGGAACTGGAAGCAGACGACGCGCTGGCCTCGGCCGCTCACCTCGCCTCGCTGGATCCGCGCGTCGAGAAGATTTGTATCTGGACGCCGGATAAGGATCTCGCTCAATGCGTGCAGGAAGATCGCATCGTGCAGATGGATCGCAAAGGCAAGGCGATCCGCAATGCCAACGACGTGCAGGAGAAGTTTGGCGTGCCGCCGGCGTTGATTCCTGATTTCCTGGCGCTGGTGGGCGACACCGCGGACGGTTATCCGGGCCTCGAAGGTATCGGCAAAGTGGGCGCCGCGCGCCTCGTCAACAAGTATGGACCGATCGAACAATTTCCCGCTGAAGCGCTCGACGGCGAGCGTCGGCAAGAAGCCCTGCTGTTCAAGCGCCTGGCGACCTTGCGAACCGACGCTCCGCTGTTCGACAACGTCGATGCGCTTCAATGGCGCGGCCCAAAGGAAGAGTTCGTAGCGTATGCCGAACAATCCGGCGATGCGCGCCTGCTCGAGCGCTGCCGGAAAGCAGCCGCAAAGATCGCCGCTTGACTATCGCTGCGCGAGATATTGCCGCGCTTCATTGACAGCTTGTCGCGGCGAATTCGGCGCCGCGAGTTCGAGCAGCTGAGCATAGAAGGCGCGCGCATTCTTCGTATCGCCAGCAGCACGCGCCGATGTCGCTGCCCCGAGCACGCTGTTGAAACGTCGCGGGTATGACTGCAACGATCTTCGATATGCCGCCAGCGCGTCCGCCGGCTTCTTCTGCTCGGCGTAAAGATCTCCCAACAACTCATACGCAGGAAGGGTCGGGCCTGGAGTCACCGCATGTTTAGGCGTCGCGATTTCCAGCGCCGCCGCCTGACGCATGATCTCGATGCTCTTCGCCTCCTCGCCCTGCACGTGCGCCGACCAGGCCGCCAGTTCGAGTTCGAGCACCTCGATCGTGCGAGCGAACAGGTCTTCACCCGACTTGCGCGCGACAGCTTCGAGCTCATTCAGACGCTGCAGTGTGAGCCGCACTTCTTCGTTCTTTCCCAGGTGAGCGGCTCCCAGACCGTGCCCGAACTGTGCCGTCGCTTCAGCCCACATGAAACGGTCCCAATCCAGATAGCCGGGCATGCGCGGCTCGATCGCGGCCGCTGCATTCCAGTCGCGGCGTTCGAGCGCGTAGCGGGTTTGCGTGGAAGCCAGATGAAATGCCGTCTTGAACGTCGGCTCCAGCCGCGGCGTGCTCTGCAACCGATGCAACTGCCTGGCGGCTTCTTCATCGTCGCCCTGTTGCAGATACGCGTAGATCAGATATTCGATGGCATGCGCAAACTCGTCCCAAACCAGCTCGCCCTGCTCGCCTGCCGGATGTAACAACGCGGCATCGGCGGCTCGCAGATTTCCCTTGACCGCGCCGTTCCAGTCGCCCAGACGAGTATAGATGTGCGTCGGCATATGCAGCGCGTGCGGATTGTTGGGTGCGATGGACTCGTACTTTCTCGTGATCTCCAGGAGCTCGCTCTCGCGGCCCGGCACATCATTGGCGTGCACGAGGTAGTGCATGACGCCTGGATGATCCGGTTGCTTTCGATAGACCTTCAGCAGAATGGCCGCGGACTCATCGGCGTGCTGCCGAAGATTGCCGCTGGCGGGTGTCGTCGCCAGATGCGACAACGCGAAGAATGTCGCAGCCTCATCGTCGCCTGGCAGCGCTTCATAGGCTCGCTGCGAAGCCTGTTCCCAGCGACGGATGCGAGCCCAGTAATCGGCCGATTCGGGCTGCGTGAAAAACGCCTCCGCGGCGGTGATGAACTGCAGCTCACGTGGACTGGACTGCAACGACTTTGCTTTCTGCACTTCGTCCCAGCCGCGAGCCAGCGCAGCGGAGTCCGGACGCGTCGGCCACAGGGGCTGGAACAGGGTCATCGCCACGCCCCAGTGAGCCATGGCGCAGCTCGGCTCGGCCTGGATGAGTTGCTCGAACGCCTCGCGAGCCTGCGGATAGGTCATGTGATGGAGCAGCGTAACGGCGCGATTGAACTGCTCCCTCGCTGCCGGCGAGCAGGACACCGGGAAATCGACTGTGCCCAACGCGGCATGCTCATGCTCGGCGGCGCTCGCCGTCCCTGCCAGCAGCAGCGCCAGCACGAACGACGCGTTTCGCAAGTCCGGTTTGCCAGCCATGCTCGCCCCCATCGTTGCAATGGAGCTAGCGTGGGCGCACGACGCGCCGGTTGCAATGGTCACAGTGGGCCGAGATCGAGCGAAGGACCGCCCGATGCACCGACGGCATAAAAATATCGATCGGGCCACACGGATTCGTAGCATCATCGCGTTCCTCGAGCAGGCGCTCGACGTGACAAGAAGGCCATCCATGAAGCATTTGAGAACAGGGTTGTTGGTGCTCGGCTGCCTGATCGCGCCACTGACCTTCGCGCAGCAGTTCAGCATCGCGGTATTCAGCAAGACTGCCGGCTGGCACCACGAGTCCATCAACGAAGCCGTCACAGCGGTCCGCCAGCTCGGCCAGCTGCATCACTTCGAAGTGTTCTGGACCGAAGATCCGAACCGTCTTTTCAAAGACGAGGAGCTCTCCAAACATGCGGCGGTGATGTTCCTGCTCACGACCGGAGACGCGTTGAACGATGAGCAGCAGGCCGCGTTCGAGCGCTACATCCGCAGCGGGCGCGGCTTCGTCGGCGTGCACAGTGCGGCGGACACGGAGTATCGATGGCCCTGGTACACCCGGATGGTCGGGCACATGTTCCGGCGTCATCCCGCGGTCCAGACGGCGATGGTCAAGGTCGAGAGCCGCAATTTCCCCGGGATGGAACGCTTTGCACAGCGTTTTCTCGCCACCGAAGAATGGTACGAGTTCGACGCTTCCCGCTCGCCGGCACTGAAGTATCTATTGTCGGTGGACGAATCGACGTATCAGCCCACGCAGGAGCGTCGAGCGGAAGCCAAGACCATACCCCTGCATCCGATCAGCTGGTATCAACCCTATGACGGCGGCCGCGCCTTCTATACCGGGTTGGGGCATCTGCCGGCCACCTACTCCGATCCGTTCTTCACGCACCACTTGTACGGTGGCATCTATTGGGCGGCGACTGGTAAAGGAATTACGGAGCCTTAGCTCGGCGCAGGTGCAAGCCTGCCAACACGAGGGCGCCGCTGATCATCACGATGAGCGCCACGTAACTCGCATGCCGCGACTGCGCGTAAGTGATGCTCGAATAGAGCAGATACGCGCACGTCACAATGAACAGCAGCGGCAGCACGGGATACAGCGGGACACGAAACGGCCGAGCGCGGTCCGGGTCCCGGCGCCGTAACACCAGCAGCCCGATACCGCTTAGCATGAAGAAAAACCAGAATACCGGCGCGGTGAACTCGACCATCGTCGAGAAACCATCCTTCTCCAGCGCTCCGAAAACGATCAGCGCCAGAGCAATGGCCGCTTGAACGATGAAGCCGACGATGGGCGCATGACGCTCGCCCTGCCACTGCCCCATGAAGCGCAGGGCCGACCAGTCCTGCGCCACTGAATAGTTGCTGCGCGCGCCGACGATCATGGTGGAGTTCATCGACGTCAACGCCGCGATCGCGACGATCACACCGAGCATCTGCCCTCCCAAGGGTCCGAGCGCCCGCTCGGCTACGTCGATGCCGACGGCCTGGCTCGCTTTGAGCTGCTCGAAACCCAGCCCGTGCAGGATGCTCACGACGAAAATCAGATAGGCGAGCGTGATGATGCCGATCGAAATGACCAGCGTCCGCACGATCGCATGCGGCCCACCACGCACCTCCGCGGAGACATACGCCGCCTCGTTCCAGCCGCCAAACGTCAACAGCACGAACACCATCGCAAGGCCGATCGCCCCCGTGCCGTCCGAAGCAGGCGCCGCGGCGACCGGGGCCGGCGCTTCCAGCGTCATCCCTGCCACTGCGATCAACAGCACGCCAGAGATCTCGATCAAGGTGAGTGCGTTCTGCAGGCGCGAGGAACCCCGCAACCCGATGAGGTTGATGGCGGTCAGCAGCACCACTGCCAGCGCCGCATAGATCGCCGATGAGTATTCGCCGAGACTGAACAGCCTCGTGAGATAGTCGCCGAGGATGAAGCCGAGCAAGGCAATCGAGCCGGTGCAGATCACCGCGCTGCGCGCCCAGGCGAATAAAAAACTTACATTCTTGCCGTAGGCGCGCGTGAGAAAGGTGTAGTCGCCGCCGGCGCTCGGATATGTCGTCGCCAGCTCCGCGTAGGTGAGCGCACCGACCAGTGAGAGCACCCCGCCCATCACCCACGCGAACAGCATCTGCGTCGGTGAGCCCGCGATGCCGGCCACCAGCGAGGGCGTTTGGAAGATGCCCGCGCCGATCACGATGCCGACCGTGATCATGGTGGCGTCGAAGACGCTCAGCGTCGGCGTCGGAACGTCTGGGGCAATCCGCCGGGTGGCCATTCCCTGCGCTGCGCGATCCCCCTCGAGGGCCATGCTCATGCGCTAGCTGCGCGTGCCAATGAAGGTGGACGTCGCTCCATTGCGTGTGACCTGCGCTTCGATGCGCTCCCCTTTCAGCTCGCCCTTCAGCCGGGTGTGCACGTCGCCCTGGGAGAACAGCATCTCGACCTGGTTGCCCCGCACGTCGGCATTGGTGACCTCATCCGTGCCCTTGCCCGCAGTGCCGGACAGCTTCTGGAAGGTCTGCTCCAGTTTCACATCGAAGGTGTCCTTGCCGCCCTGCTGCTTGAAGGTCCACTTGCCTGAAACATCGGCCGGCACGATCCACAGATAAGCCGCGCCGTCGCTGGACACGGAGCTTTCATCCGGCTGCCAGTCCTCCATCAGGAAGGAATGCGACACGACGCGCGTCCCCGGTTTCATTTTCAGGAGCGTGGGCCGCAGCTTGAGATTCAATTCCGGCAGCAGATACAGCGTCACGACGCTGGCGGCGCTGAAATCCGTCTCGAAGATGTCGCCCTGCACGACCTTGACTTTGTCGGCTACCCCTTCGGCCCGCACCAGGCATTGAGCGAGCTGGGCCATATCGGGGTTGTACTCCACACCGACCGCGCGGGCGCCGAACTGCTTCGCGGCCGCGATGGCGATCTTGCCGTCGCCGGCGCCGAGGTCGTACACCAGATCGTTCTTGCCGACCTTCGCCATCTCGAGCATGCGAGTGACCAGCGGATCGTTGGTCGGCACCCAGACCACGTCTTTGCCGGGCTGGCCGGTGGACGGCTTGTATGACTTCTCGCAGTCCGCTCGGGTGGTCTCGGCGCTGAGCGCTTGCGCCGCGACTCCACCGATCAGCAGCAACCCCAGTCCCCAGGCACGGTGCAAACGACGACGGCTCGACATCGGCATGTGTGATCCTCCCCCGGACGATCTGGGTGAACGCTTCTTCAGCCCATAAAGTTCACCGACGATATCAGAACAGCTGCACGATGCCGTACACGACCAGCACCGGGATCGCGATCAACAGCAGCACCATTAGGGTCAGCAGCAGGAAGAAGCCCGCGACGAACCAGCGACTGCCCCGCCGGCTGCCGACCGGGTCCAGCTGGTATTGAGCGAGCAGCGCGAGATTGCGCATGTTGGATTTATACGCGGCGTCGAACACATCGCCTGCGAACGGGACCACGCCGACCACGGTCTCGATCATCACGTTGCTCATCATCCTGAAGAGAACGCTGCGAGGCGCCCCCATGGCGCGCGCTTCATTGATGATGTAAGCGGAGATCACGGCGCCGATGGCGTCGCCGATGCCGGGCACCAGGCCGATGATGGCGTCCAGGCCGATGCGGAATCCGCCGGGCAGCGCAATGGAGTTGTCCATCAACCAGGCGAGCGCGCGCAGCCGTTTGATGCGCTCGGCGCTGTCGACCTCACGGGAGGTGATCAAGGTACCGGTGACGGTCTTCATGTCTGGAAAACGCCCCCTCGCCAGGCAGGTTCCGCTGCGCGCGAGTATCCAGACAGCTGCTGCCTGCGGAAGTTCTAGGCGGCCGCGGCGTCGTCCTTCTTCTCCGGCTCGCTCGGCGCCAGAGACAGGGTTTCAGCGGTCTGCGGACGACCGTTGAGCTTGATGTTCAGCCGCAGCTCGTTCGCCGAGTCGGCATTGCGGATGGCTTCATCGAAGGAGATCACGCCTTCGTTGTACAGCTCGAACAAGGATGCATCGAAGGTGCGCATGCCCAGCTCCTGAGACTTGCCCATGATGGCTTTGATCTCGTGAAACTCACCCTTGAGCAGCTTGTCGGCGATGATCGGCGTGTTCAGCAGGATCTCGACGGCGGCCCGCCGACCCTTGCCGTCGGCCGTGCGCACCAGGCGCTGCGAGATGATGGCGCGCAGGTTGCTGGAGAGATCCATCAGCAGTTGCTTGCGGCGATCTTCGGAAAAGAAATTGATGATGCGATCGAGCGTCTGGTTGGCGCTGTTCGAATGCAGCGTGCCCAGACACAGATGACCCGTCTCGGCGAACGTGATCGCGTGCTCCATGGTCTCGGTGTCGCGGATCTCGCCGATCAGGATCACATCCGGCGCCTGCCGCAGGGTGTTCTTCAGCGCGTTGTGCCAGGAGTGAGTGTCGATGCCCACTTCGCGATGGGTGATCAGCGACTGCTTCGACTGATGCACGAACTCCACCGGATCTTCCACCGTGACGATGTGACCGGGCGAGGTGCGATTGCGATGATCGATCATCGCCGCGAGCGAGGTCGACTTTCCCGAGCCGGTTGCGCCAACGACCAGCACCAGACCGCGCTTGGTCATGATGATGTCCTTGAGCGTCTCGGGCAGGCCGAGCTTGGCCAGATCCGGAATGTCGTTGGCGATCGTGCGAATCACCATGCCGACATTCTGCTGCTGCACGAACACGTTCACGCGGAAGCGCGCCACACCGGGCACGGAGATTGCGAAGTTGCATTCGAGATCGCGGGCGAATTCTTCGCGCTGCTTCTCGTTCATGAGCGAATGCGCGAGCGCACGCGTCACTTCGCCGGTGAGCTTCTGGTTGGTCATGGGCTTCATCGAGCCCTGCAGCTTCATCGACGGCGGAAAATCCCTGGAGACGAACAGATCCGAGCCGCCCGCCTGGCTCATGGCCGTCAAGAGCTTGACGATATAAGACTTCGCCTGTTCTTCCGTCAGCGCGCCCATTGCCTACCCGTCTCGAAGCTTCGCAAGCACCGGATGCTAGCCAAGCAGCGGGCCTTTGCCTGCGACTCTCGTCGCAAGCCGGGTCTCACGCAGACAGCAGGATGGATATTTGTAGGAGAGCGCCGCGCGGCCGGACCGTCGGCCGCGCGGAATCGTGAGAATCGAAGATATTACGCCGGATCGTTGGCAGCGGCGGGCGCGCGCGTGCGCGTCAAGTGGCCGAGCAATCCCCAGTTCTGCAACGACTGCAGATGGAAATGCAGCAGCGGCAGCCAGCCTCGCTTGTGCAGTTCGAGAACCTGCGAATCTTCCAGAGTGCGCAGGCGCTCCGGGTTGAGCAGCTTGAAGCCACGCAGCGTGAACGTTTGACCGCCACCGAGCTCGGCGCGCGCCATGCGATCTTCGAGCATGTTGTTCTGGTCGAGCCACTCGCCGAAACGGCGCGTGTCCATGTAGTGCTGCTGGAAGGTCTCGTTGAACTGCAGAGCGCGCTGCAGACCCTCGGTCGGCTTGCCGTCGGCGAACAGCGGCTGAGCGGAAGTGGACTCGAAGTTGGGCGCACCCTCATCGATGCACAACACCAGGCGCTGCGACTCGGGGACTTCGGAGAAGATGAACGGATACCGGCGCACGTACGCCGGGATATAGCTGTCATCCCGCCACACGCCTTCGGCATTGACGAACAGATTCTCGTTGTCGCGCAGACCCACCACCGCGAACGGCACGGTCGGCGCGTTCACCGAAAATACGATCGGATACGTGCGTGCCGCGTGCGGCATCTCCGATGCAGTCAGGGGGATGGCATTGGTATTGGCCGCAAACCGGAACTCGATCTCCGGCTTCAGACCCGCCTGCGCATGGCGCACGGGCTCCAAAGGCACGGGGTTCTTATAAAACATCGGCAAGGGCGCGGCAGCTGCGTCAGTCATGTGCATTCCGTATCCACAAAAGGCGGCGCATTCTGAACCGCCCACAAGCGCGCGGCAACGCCAAAATGTGGTTGGCGGCGGCGTCGTTCACGCCACGATCACGAACTGTGCCGCACGTCATGGACCGTAACAAATCCCGTAACTTGCGTCGCTCGAGTCGAGCGTTGTCAGACAACATGCCGAGCACCATGACCATCGCTAGACAAGAATGTGGCAATAGGTGTTGCAAACCGCGTCGGACTGGCTCATCGTATGGCGCAATAATGATAGCGGTATCACCAGGGGATACTCCGTGTCGTACAGGGTGGAACGACTAAACGAGCGCCGCGAATTGACAGCGATATCATCGCGCGCCTTCTCCCTTGCCCGCGCCATCCCCTGCGGTGCACTCGATCACCGTACCGATATTTTCAGGTTGGCTGACTTGCACAGCCGACGTGTAACGGGCCGTCGCCTCCAGCTCGAACTTCAACGCAGCCACTGAAGTGGACAGCATGAGCGAACGGCAAAGCAGTGGCCATGGTAGCGGTATCCGCACCGTCGGCCACATCCATTTGGAGCCACTTCCAGTCTTTGAATTGATCGACGTCCGTTAATCAGGGGGATTCGAAATGTTGAGAAACGACAGGCTCGCAGTAGCCATAGCTGCGGCGCTGGCTTCGGTTGCGCCTATGCATGGCGCGAGCGCTCAAGCCGCCGCGCAGGAAGCATCCACGCCCGGGCAGACCGAACTGGAAACAGTGGTCGTGACCGGTATGAGAGCCAGCCTGGAAACCGCGATGGACATGAAGCGCGACGCGATCGGCGTCGTCGACGCCATCAGCGCCGAGGACATCGGCAAGTTTCCGGACAGCAACCTTTCCGAATCGCTGCAACGTATCACCGGTATCTCCATCGACCGTCGCAACGGCGAAGGCGCATTGGTGACGGCGCGCGGCTTCGGCGCTCAATACAACATGGTGACGTTGAATGGACGCACCATGCCGGCAGCTGACGCATTCGCGGGCGGCAACTCCGGTGACGGCGGTGTCGCGGGTCAGTCGCGTGCCTTCAACTTCGCGAATCTCGCGAGCGAAAGCATCAGTGCGATCGAGGTCTACAAGACCGGCCGCGCCGATCAGGCCACCGGCGGTATCGGTGCGACGCTGAACGTCAGAACCGCACGCCCGTTCGACAGCGACGAGCCGGTGATGAATGTGGGCGTCAAGGCAGTCAACGACACCACCAATCGCACCGGCGACGATGTCACTCCGGAAGTCTCCGGCATCTTCAGCTTCGCGAACGACGACAAGACCTGGGGCGTCGGCCTGTCCGCAAGCTATCAGAAGCGCGACAGCGGCTCCTCCAGCTCCACCGTCAATGACTGGAACATCCGTCGTTGGACGCCCGGCGCACAGACGACCAACTTCGCTCCGAACGCGGTCATTCTCAATGCACCGGCCGAAGGCTCGCTGTATGCAATCCCGAACGACATCCGCTATCACTTCTCCGATCGCGAGCGCGAGCGCACGAATGCACAGCTGACCGTGCAATTCGCTCCGACCGATACTCTTACGCTCACCGCCGACTACACGTACGCGGAGAACAATCTGATCGAGAATCGCGGCGACCAGACGCTCTGGATGAACGCGAACCGTTACAGCCTGGTCGATTTCGACACGGGCCGCGCGGTCGCAACGCCGTTGTTGCTGCAGGAGGATGAAGGCACGTCGAAGGACTTCGGCTTCGAGCAGCAGCACCGCGAGCAGAAGAACGAGCTGAAGTCGATCGGCTTCAATGCCGAGTGGCACGTCACCGACAACTTCTCCTTGTCCCTGGACCTGCACGACTCGAAGGCGGAGAGCTTGCCGGACGATCCGCTCACCGGCGGCGGCGAAACGCTCTTCAGCTTTGCAGCCCGCGTGCCGAGCACCTGCGCGGCCGCTCCCAACGACAACCTCTGCACCAACCGCTTCGTACAGACGTTCCGGTTCAACAATGGCCTGCCGATCGCGCAGCGCACGCTCTATCGCAGCCCGACGACCACCGCACCGACGGACGGCACCGGCGGCGATCCGAATTACGCGTTCACGAACGCCGACCTCGGCAGCCAGTACCTGCGTATCAACTATCAGGAACAGACCAGCGACATCACGCAGGCGCGTCTCGACGGCAACCTGAAGTTCGAGAACGACAGCCGCGTGCAGTTCGGCGTCGAAACCCGCGCGATGGAGTCGCGTCAGCGCGCTTCCAACGCTCAGATGACGTTGGGCGACTGGGGCGTCGCGAATCCTGGCGAACTGCCTGCCAACCTGGTGCAGCCCTTCAGCCTGATCGGCGAGTTCAACGACTTCTCCACCGTGGGCGCGCCCCGCGCGGGCTGGAAAGGCAACGCGAACGCTCTTGCACAGTGGGCGGTCCAGAACTACGGCACCTGGCGTGACGCCACGCAGACCAATGGCGTGCTCATGTACAACCCGGCGTTCGACCAGGATCACACCATCACCGAAGACACCGTCTCGGCGTACGTTCAGTACGGCATGAACTTCGAGATGCTCTCGCGCAACGCGAACCTGCTGCTGGGCGTGCGTTACGAGAAGACCGATGTGGAAGCGGTGTCGAATCAGCTGCTGCCTCGCGGCCTGATCTGGCAGGACAACAACGACTTCTCCGAGTGGCAGGGCATCACCAATGTCACGCTCAAGGAAGAGAACGACTACGACTACTTCCTGCCGAACCTGGACTTCGACATCGAGGTCGTGGACAACGTCAAGGCGCGCTTCTCCTACAGCAAGACGATTGCTCGCGCGCAATACAACCAGCTGCGCGCGGCGATCGACGTTGGCGGTTCGCAAGGTTCGACGATCAACGGCATGACCCCGACGGCCACCGAGGCCAACCCGCAACTGGAGCCGCTCGAGTCCGACAACATCGACCTGTCGGTCGAATGGTACTTCGGCGATGCGAGCTACGTGTCCGCGGGCTTCTTCCATAAGAAGGTGGCGAACTTCATCGGTCAGGAAGTGGATACGCGAGGTCTGTTCGGCATCACCGATCAGACCAGCGGCCCGCGTGCTCAAGCGGCGTTCCAGGCCCTGCTCAACGGTGGCTTCAGCACGGACGACACCAACCTGTTCGTCATGATGGCCATGATCGAGAATCCGGGCACGTTCACCGACGGCAACGGCAACACTTGGACCGGCGGGGCGGAGAACTTCAACGGCTCCGAAGCGCAGCACCTGGCGTTCGCCACTCGATACGACCTGTTCCCGGACGCTTCGGATCCGGAGTATCAGTTCAACATCACGCGCCCGGTGAACAACAAGGACGCCAAGATCCACGGCTTCGAGCTCGGCGGTCAGCACTTCTTCGGCCAGACCGGCTTCGGCATCCAGGCGAACTACACCATCGTCAAAGGCGATGTGAGCTTCAACGACGCCGGCGATCCGAACGTCAACCAGTTCGCCCTGCTCGGCCTGAGCGACTCGGCCAACCTGATCCTGATGTACGAGAACTACGGGTTCCAGGTGCGTCTCGCCTATAACTGGCGCGACGAGTTCCTGCAGAACACCAACCGTGGCAACTTCCGCAACCCCGAGTACGTGGAAGAGTACTACCAGATCGATCTGAGCATCGGCTACGAGGTCAACCAGAACCTCACGCTGTCGTTCGAAGGCCTGAACCTCACCGAGCAGGACGTGCGCTGGCACGGCCGTTCCGTCAACCAGCCCTGGTATCTGGAGGACCAGGGAGCGCGCTACGCACTGGGCGCTCGATACAAGTTCTAAGTCGATACGGGTGGCCGGGTAGCAGTACCCGGCCACCTTCGCTCATCGCAGGGATCGACGGAGCCTTCAGCGAAGCGGAGCTTCGCTCCGACGAGCGGGTGTATATGGATGTACACCCAGGGCTTATGCGCAGCAGGACGGCGCAGCATAATGCCCGGGCAGAAGTTGATTTCGGGGGAAGTCTTGGCCAGGCACGAAATGCTGAATAATGTCGCCCACAAGGATCTGCGGGTGATCACTCGTCATGGCGCCGAGCTCGGCGACAACCTGGGTACGGTACTCACCTTCCCTACCGAATACGGGGATGTGCAGCGGGAGTACCCGATCTTCTTTCGCAAGGATCCGCACAACGGCGAGTTCCAATCCATCGCGCTGCTCGGTTTTCAACAGGACGAGAACCTGTTTCTCGATGAGCACGGCTGGCACGCTGCCTACATCCCGGGCATCGTCGCTCGCGGGCCGTTTCTGATCGGCTTCCAGAACCAGGAGGTGGACGGCGAGTTGCGCAGGGAGCCGGTGATCCACGTCGATCTGGATAGCCCACGCGTGAGCACCACCGAAGGTGAGCCTGTCTTCCTGCCGCAGGGGGGCAACACACGCTACCTCGAGCGCATCACCACCATTCTGCACGGCATCCATCAAGGTCTTGCGATCGGCAAGGCGATGTTCGACGCTTTCAACGCGCACGATCTGATCGAACCGGTGAACGTGGAGATCAAGTTCAATGCCGAAGAGCAGTTCAATCTGCGCGGGCTCTACACGATCAGCGAAGAGAAGCTGCGTGGCCTGAGCGGCGAGGCCTTGTTCAACTTGAACAGCGCCGGCTTCCTGCAGGGTGCGTTCCTGGTGATCGCATCGCTCAACAACATGAAGAAGCTGATCGATATGAAACATCGACGCCGGCAGCAGCAGGCGGGGGTGGCCGCGGCATCATGACCGGCACAGCCCAGCGCACCCGCGAATTGCAAGGCTACACGGCCGAAACCCTTCCACTGGAAGAACTGTTGGCCGGCGACGAGCCGGTCGTGCTGAAGGGTCTGGTCGCGCACTGGCCGCTGGTGCAAGCCGGCCTGCGTTCGCATCACGAGGCGATGAACTATCTTCGCTCCTTCTACAACGGCAAGACGGTCGGCACCTCGCGCGGCGATCCACAGATCCAGGGCCGGTTGTTCTACAACGACGATTACACGCAGCTGAACTTTCTGAGTCAGCGCGCACCGCTCGATCACGTGCTCATGGATATCGAGAAACATCTCGAGGATCCGCGCCCGCCCACCAACTACATCGGTTCGACGACCATCGACGCTTGCCTGCCCGGCTTCCGGCGCGATAACGATGTGCCGTTCGCCGCGCACGGCTACGAGCCGCTGGCCAGCATCTGGATCGGCAATCGCACGATCGCCTCCTGTCATTACGATGCGCCCAACAATCTCGCCTGCTGCGCGGTCGGCCGCCGGCGCTTCACGATGTTTCCGCCCGAACAGATCGTCAATCTGTACCCCGGCCCGCTCGAGCCGACGCCGGGCGGCCAGGCGGTGAGCCTGGTGGATTTCTCGAATCCCGACTTCGAGCGCTTCCCGCGCTTCCGCGAGGCGCTCGCGGCGGGGCAATCCGTTGAAGTCGAACCCGGCGATGCCGTGTTCATTCCCAGCCTGTGGTGGCATCACGTCGAAGCGCTCAGTCCGTTCAATACACTGGTCAACTACTGGTGGAGCACGTCGCCGAAGTTCATGCCCTCGCCGATGAACGTGCTCTACCACGCGATACTGGCGCTACGCGATCGCCCCGAGCGCGAGAAGCGAGCCTGGCAAAGCATCTTCGATTATTACGTGTTTGGCCGAGCCGAGCAGGCTGGCGAGCACTTACCCGAGCAAGCGCGCGGTGCTCTCGCACCTATCGATGACAGCAGCGCTCGTCGCATCCGTGCGATGTTGCTCAACAATCTGAATCGCTGATGGAGCGACCATGACGCCGATCAAACGAGTGGTCATCGCAGGCGGCGGCACCGCCGGCTGGATCACGGCCGCCGCCCTGTCTCAACAGCTCGGCCAGATTCTCGAGATCACGTTGGTCGAGTCCGACGAGATCGGCACCATCGGGGTGGGCGAGTCGACCGTGCCGCCGATCCGCATCTTTCATCAGCTGCTCGGCATCGACGAGCAGGAATTCATGCGCAGCGTCTCGGCGACCTTCAAGCTCGGCATCTGGTTCGAGAACTGGGGCCAGATCGGCGATCGTTACATCCATCCTTTCGGCCGGCATGGCAAGCCCACCTGGCTGGCCGAGTTTCATCATTTCTGGCTGCACGGCCTGCGCTCGGGCATGAATTCGGAGCTCGGCGAGTACTGCGTCGAGTGGCTGGCCGCGAAACACGGCCGCTTCGCCACCTCGCCGCAATCCGATATCAATTACGCCTTTCACATCGATGCGACGGCGTACGCGAGGTTCCTGCGACGCTTCGCAGAGAGCCGCGGCGTCAAGCGTGTGGAGGGCAAGATCAAATCGGTTCAGCAGCACCCCACGACGGGCTTCGTCGAATCGGTCACGCTCGCTTCCGATCGCGTCGTCCCGGGCGATCTGTTCATCGACTGCACCGGTTTCCGCGCGCTGCTGATCGAACAAACATTGCACACGGGGTTCGAGGACTGGTCGCACTGGCTTCCCTGCGATAGCGCCGCGGCCGTGCAGACGGAGATCACCAGTCCGCCGAATCCCTATACCTGCGCCTTCGCCCACGAATCGGGCTGGCGCTGGATGATTCCCCTGCAACATCGCATGGGCAACGGACTGGTGTACTGCAGTCAGTATCTGTCCGACGACGAAGCCAAGCAGAAACTGCTGCAAGCCGTCAGCGGCAATCCGGTGCGCCCGCCCTTCATTCTGAAGTTCCAGCCCGGACGGCGGCGCAAGACCTGGAACAAGAATGTGGTCGCCATCGGCTTGTCGAGCGGTTTCGTCGAGCCGCTGGAGTCCACTTCCATTCACGTCATCATCACCGCGGCGACGCGGCTCATGCAGATGTTTCCTTACAATGGCATCAGTGCGCCGCTGGTAGAGCAGTTCAACGAGGAGTCGCGCATCGAGATGGAGAAGATCCGCGACTTCATCATCCTGCACTACAAGACCACCGACCGCGACGACTCGGAGTTCTGGCGCTACTGCAGGAGCATGGATATTCCGAGCGGACTGGCTCATCGCGTCGAGCTGTTCAAAGAAGGCGCTCACGCGTATCAGGAAGCCGGCGAGTTGTTCCGCGTCGACTCCTGGATCCAGGTGCTGCTGGGCCAGGGCATCGTGCCCAGGCACTATCACCCGCTGCCGCGGAGCATGCAGGAGCAAGAGCTGGCGCAGGTGTTGAACAGCCTGAAGGCCCAGGTTGCGCAAACCGTCGCCAAGCTGCCGAAGCACCAGGACTTCATCAACAGCTACTGCCGGACGACGGCCTGAGAGCCGTGCGAGGCGGCTCGTGCGCCGGATCCGGCGCAGCGAGCGGGCTTTGGTGCACAATAGCGGCTTCCTACGAAGCCGAACTGCTCCGACATGCCTGCCAAGACCCAGTCAGCCACGAAGCGCCGCCCTGCTCCGCCTGCCGCCCGGCAGCCAGCCGCCCCCGCCAGGCTCGTCAAGATCGGCAAGCGACTGGAAACCGTCGCTCGCGAAATCAAGGACGCCGACGACTTCGTCGAGCATGTCGCGGGCCTCGCCAAGCGCTACCGTCGGGAACACGCGCTTCGGGCCGGCGATGCGCAAGCGGAATTGCGGCAATCGCTTCGTACGTTCCAGAAGCACGCGAGCGCCCTCGCCGACTGGCTGACGCAGGCCAACAACGGTAAGGCAACGGCCGTCGAGCGCAAGGTTTTCGAAGCCATTGCGAACAAGCTCTACGGCTCACCCGTGCTGGCCCGGTCGCCGAGCACACAAGCGCTCGACTGGCTCACACGAGCGGGACAATCGGCCGAGGAAATCGTGACCGAGATGAAGCAAGGCGGCGCTGACGACGCCTTGCGGATCGCGGCCGAAGGACTGCGCGCCACGTTCGAACATCACAAACTCAAGCTCGCCGCCGGCTCGGAAAAGAAACCCGGCGACGCCGTGCGTCTGTTGTGCGCCATTGCCCGCGAAGCCGGCGAGACGATTGAACCAGCCGCGGCGAGAGCGGCACTCAAGGATTCGAACCGCCCGGCAGCGGTGGCCGCGTAGCGAACTAAGTCGCGTCGTGGAAAATCACGCCCAGCGTGTGCCTGTGACCCGATCGCAGGCGACTCACGCCATGACGCATGTTCACTCGATAGATCCCACGCGTCCCCTGCACGGGCCGATGATGGACCGCGAACACTACCGCATCGCCCTGCTCTAGCGGCACCACTTCCGCCCGCGACTGCATTCGCGGGCGCTGCTCAGTGAGCACCAGCTCGCCGCCGGTGAAATCCCGACCCGGCTGCGACAACAGCACGGCAACCTGCAACGGAAACACATGCTCTCCATACAAGTCCTGATGGAGGCAGTTGTAGTCGGCCGTTTCATACTGGAGCAGCAAGGGCGTCGGCCGTTGCTGGCCCGCCTCATGACAGCGTGCGATGAAATCCGCATGCTCACCGGGATAGCGCACGTCATCGCGTAGCAATTCGTTCCAGCGATTTGCGATCGGCGCCAGATGTGGATACAGCGAGCTTCGCAACGACGCGACTACGTCGGGCAACGGGTACTTGAAATACTGATACTCGCCCCGGCCGAAGCCATGCCGGCTCATCAACACGCGGCTTCGAAACAAATCCTGCTTCGCGTACAGCGCAGCGAGCGCCGAGCATTGTTCTGACGAGAGCAGACTGGGAATAAGCGCATGTCCCTGCGCACCCAACTCATCAGACATGTGCTGCCAATCGATCGCCTCGATACGCGCAACCGGATCGGAATCGAGCATCCAAGCACTGCCAGCGAGCGAAAGCGTCATCATCGAGTCCTGCAAAACAACTGACTTCATAGAGTAAACACAGACAAGCGCTCGCACACTCCGGGTCTTGCGGAGATGGGCGAGCCACGCGCCTGCGCTACCAGGAACCCGCTTTCTTCGATGCGCGTTGGTTACCGCCTTGAACGCTGCATGGGAGGCGATCCATGGCTGGGTTCGGACGACTGGTGCGGACTTTGGCGCGGATCTCTCGAACCCGCTATCCGGCATTCGTCGTTGGCTTGCCGCTCTCGCGCCGGGAAATTCCCGTATTCATCTATCACGATGTCGATACGCCCGCGTTCACGCGCGATCTGGAATTCCTGCGCCGGAACAACTATCGAACGCTCGGCCTGGAGGAGTACCTTGCAGCCCGCGAAGGCAAAACGCGACCCGCACGTTCGGTCTTGCTGACGTTCGACGACGCACGCAAGAGCTTCGGGGAAATCGCCTTACCTCTGCTGCGTCAATACGATGCCCGGGCAGTGCTGTTCGCACCGACGTACTGGATGCAGGCTGCGCAGGCCGCCGCGGACGATCTGTTCATGTCCTGGTCACAGCTGCTCGCATGCGTCGAATCCGGACATGTGGACGTGCAGTCGCACGCGCATCGACATGCACTCGTCGCCACTTCACCGCAAGTCGTCGATTTCGCGAATCCAGCGGCGCTGGCGCGCTTCGACATCTACGACTGGCCGATACGTTTCATCGACGCTCACGACGAACTAGGCAAGCCCGCGCTGGGAACACCGGTGTACAGAGCTGCGCCGCTGCTGTCGGCGCAACGTCGCTATCTCGAAAGTAGCGATGCGACACACGCCTGTCGTGAATTCGTCGCCGATCACGGCGGATCGGATTTCTTTTTACGACCGGACTGGCGCGCAACGCTCGATCGTCTGCTCGAGGAACACAGCCGACGCTCCCCCGGACAATTCATGAACGCGGCAGCCTTCGAAACTCTGGTCGGTTCCGAGTTCGAGCTGTGTCGCGAGGCGTTCAAACGCCATCTCGGCTACGCGCCTCACTGCATCGCCTATCCCTGGCACCTCGGCTCGACGTCCTCGTTACACCAGGCGCGACGGCATGGATTCCGGCTCGCCTTTGGAGTGGCAATGGACTACGGCGCCGAGCGTCTGCGCTCGCGGCTGCCGATACCGGCCTACGGTCGATTGAAAGCGGATTGGCTGCAGTTTCTGCCTGGAGAACATCGCGCCAGCATCTTCGGCGCGGTACGTCGCAAGGTCGCGGGGTTCAGGACGGTTCAACATCTCGCGCATTGAGTTGACGACGATGCCCAAGCGAACGATCGCTGTCATGGCCCGGCTGGTGGATCAGAAAGACGGTTTGGGAATCTACGGCCAGTACCTGTTGCGCGAACTGCTGCAGGCGGATCCCGACACGCGCTACGTCATCCTGCTCGAGACACCGGCCTGCCAGGAGATGTTTCGCGACTACAGCAACGCCGAAGTGGTCGTGATTCCCGGCCGTAGCAAGCTCTTCTGGGATCAGGTGCGCGTGCCACGGGCGGCGCGCGAGTTCAATGCCGACCTGATCTTCAATCCGAAGTTCTCTTTGCCGCTGTTCACGCGTCGGCCGTGCGTGTTCGTGCAGCAAGGCTCGGACTGGTACGTCAACCCGCAGAACTATCCCTGGTGGGACAATCTGTATATTCGCCTGATGCTGCCGCTGTACAGCCGGAAGGCCAGCCGCACGCTCTCCATCTCGCAAAGAACGCTCGACGATCTCGCCACTTACACGTCCATCGACGTGCACGATGCGGTGGTGAGCTATGCCGGCATCGGTCCGAACTTTACGCTCGAACGCGACGAACGCGCCCTACAGGAGTTTCGCGCCGAGTATCACTTGCCGGAACGCTTCATCCTGACTGTCGCTCGCGTCCTGCACGGCGCACAGAGACACATGCTCGACTACCCGGGCGGCAACAACGAGCGGCTGCTGCGCGCCTATCGGCGCTATCGTCGCGACGGTGGCGACCTGTCGCTCGCCGTGGCCGGCAATCACGTGGAGGAATATCTCAGAGCACGGTCCTTCTCCGATGCCGATCTGCAGGACGTACTGTTCCTCGGCTTCGTGCCAAACGAGCGATTGCACCTCGCCTATCAGCTGGCCGAATGTTTCGTGCTGGCCACACTCTGCGAAAGCTTCGGCATTCCGATCGTGGAAGCCATGGCGTGCGGCTGCCCCGCCATCGTGCCGAACACCTGCGCGGCGCCGGAGATCGCTGGAGGCGCCGCATTCCTGATCGATCCGCACGATGAGGCCGACATCGCGCGGGCATTTGCCCAAGTGACGAGTTCGAAGCCACTGCGCCAGCACCTGCGCGAGCTGGGCATCCAGCGAGCGCGGACATTGACATGGAAAGAAACGGCCCGGCGCACGCTGGCTGTTTTCAACGAGATCGTGCCACTCGATTCCTCGGTGCACTAACGTCCGCACCTAGTGCTTCTGCATGCCCGATCGAAGCTTGCAAACAAAGTACAGATAGACCGAGAAGTGTTTGGGAAGCACGGCGGTGCGTTCGGCCCAGCGCCATGCTCCCATCGGCATCAATCGCAGCAGCGATTTGTCGTAGGAGCCGATGCCGTACCACTCGATGACCTCGAGCCCATGGCGTGCCGCCAGTTCGATGCTGTCGCGCACCGACATCGAAGCGAACTGCTCTCGAGTAATGCAGGCCTTAGCCGCGACCAGCGCCCGAGTGCTGTAGCGATTTCCGTGCACGTTGAACAGCAACCGCGATTGCTCGTCCTTCAGCACCGAGGCGAGCAATGCCATGGCTTCCTCGCGAAGCGAAGGCTGCGCATTGAGGAAGAAGCGGAAGGCTGTAATGAAATCGAAGCGGCGGTCGCCGAGGACCGCCGGATCTGTGGTCGCGTCGCCCGTCACGAGCCGCGCGGCTCGGACACGTTGTTTCGCGGCCGCCAGCATCGTGTCCGAGATATCGAGGCCCACGGGCTTCTCGAAAAATCGCTCCAGATATTCCAGCACGCGCCCGGTGCCGCAGGCGAAATCGAGATAACTCTCGCGACCAGGCACGTGCTGCCGCAGCACCTCATCGAGCAGCCGTTGTTCGCGTTCCCATAACATCGCATCGAAGGAGCCCGGCGCGAACAGCTTCGCGTCGTAGTCCTTGGCCCAGGACTCCGGGCCCTGGTGGGACGTCCGGTAGTCGTGCGAACTCATCTTGGCTCCGGCGCGAGATCGTCCGTGCGGAACAGTCTGCTATGCCGCAGATATCGTGCGCTGAACGTCCGACCGAGATAGGTATTCTGCAGCAGCTCGTTCATGTGACACTCGAGCATGCGCCGATCGTATTCGGCCGGCGCGTCCCGGAAGTAGCCCTCCATGAAGCGTCGCGCAAGCTCGCTCAGCTGCGGCCGAAACGCGAGGTACAACAATTGCGGCGGGTACTTGGCGCGCACGAACAGCACGAAGGTGGCGATATCCCGGTACGGATTCTCCTGGTTGTAGCGACGGCAGGCGTTGTATTCCGGCGGCGTGAAATCGACGAACGCGACCCGCTCGGCGCCGCGTTTCACCAGGATGTTGTCGAAATCGAAATCGCCATGGATCCGATGCGTGCGTCGGTGCAACTCCTCCAGTGCAGCGCCGACGCTCCAGAACGTCTGCGTCAGCTCCGCCTGCGACAACCCTGCGAACGCACGATCCCGCAGCACCGTGTGCAATGGTTTCCAGCCATCGAGGAACTCGTAATCGATGCGCAAGTCGCGATGGTCCGCGCCGAGCACTTGTGGGACGCGCAGCCACGAGGATCGCTGCGACGCCGCCCAGGCGCGCAGCGAGTTCAGGAGGGTCGCCCGATACAGCCACTCCTCGGTGAAACGCTTACTGAAACAGGGGGGCTGCGCCACTCGTTGTTCCTTTCGCGCTAGGCGGATGCGCTCTTGACCAGCGGGCGCCCGCTCGTTGCCAGGACGATCGCGCCGGGCAGCAGAGAAATCAAGAACATCACGACCAATGTCATCAACAGGACCAGCGCCGTGGAGTAGTCATAGCCCAACGCGACCAGCAGCGCCGCTGCGCTTCCTTCGCGTAACCCCAATCCGCCGTATGTGAGCGGCAGCCGCTGAATGATGACCGCCACTGGGGTGACCGCAAGACAGACGAGCCAGGGCATCGGCGCCCCGATCGCGTGCGAGCCCACCCACATCGTGAACACCGGTGTGGTCTGTTCGATCATCGACAGCCCGAGATTGATCGCAAGAACCCGACGTTGCCTGGAGTACACGCGCGCCGCCACCACGTACTTGGTGAAGCGTTCGCTCGCGATGACCGCACGCAGTCTCACGAGTTTGGCGAGCGCGCGGCCGCAAGCTGGATAGAAAATCAATGTCGCGGCGAGCGCCGCCGTCGCGCCGGCAACGACGGCGCAAAGCAAAGCGAAACGCCGCAGGCCCGCCTGCGGCGCCAGGCTGGCAAGTGCGACGCTGCCGGCCACGATCAACACGAGCGTCGCGATCGCGCCGTTTAACCGCTCCATGATGATGGATGACAACGTCACGTGCGGATCGATCGCCCGGCTCTTGAGCCGCAGGAAGCGCACGATGTCTGGACCCAGTCCACCGAGCGGCAGCGCGAAGCCCACGAACGTGCTTTCGTAATAGACGGCAAGCGCGCTCCAGCGCGACAGACGATCATCGAGCACTCGCAGCAGCTGATGCCACTTCAGCGCCATGAGCAACCGATCCGCGAAATGGATCATGAGAATGGCGGCGAGCAGCAGCGGTCTTGCGCCGCCGATCAACTCTACGCTTCGCTGCCAGTCGAGCCGGGAGAGCAGAAACGCAAGCACTCCGACGCTTGCGCCGAGCTGCAAAGCCACCCGAATCCTCGGTCCGATCCGCAGCTTCATGGCGATCCTCGATGCGCCGATCGATCGTACAGTGACGGAACAGATTCTGATATGGCGGCATTCACCACTCGTGAATCACCGGGTCGAACAGCGCTTTCACAAGACTCTGTACTACACGCTGCAGTCGATGCGTGGCCGGCATGTTGGACCCTTCGTACGCCGCCTGCAGGCGTGGGAGCAGCTCGACCGGAAGTCGTTCGAGCACCTTACACGGATGTTTCTGCGCGGCGCTCTGAGCTATGCGCATGCGAAGGTGCCGCTTTATTCCTCTGAGCCCTGGCAGTCGTCACTGTCGCGAGCCGATGTGAAGGACGTGCGCGCCTGGCCAGTGCTCGAGCGCAAGATGCTGATTTCACATCGAGCACAGCTTCAGGCGCGCCGCTTCACGATCGGCGCTTTCCCGCGACACAGCTCCGGGTCGACGGGTGCGATCGTAAGCGTCCTATACAACCCGCACGCAGGTGGCTGGAGCTGGGCTCAGGAGTATCGCTGCATGCACTGGTTCGGCATTCCCACGGGAAGTCGCACCTTGCTGCTGTGGGGTGGCGGCCATCCCCTGCTCGACTGGGTGCGCAACTGTCGAGTGTTCTCCACCCGGAATCTGACATTCGAGCAACTCGAGCGGGCCACGAACTATCTGTTGCAGCAACGCCCGATGCTTTGCATGGGTCTGCCGTCTGCGATCGCACAGCTGGCGCGTCACATACGCGCGCACCGGCCGCATGCACCGGCGCAACTCGTGCCGTTCGTCAAACTGGGCGGCGAACAGGTCTACCCGTTCCAACGCGAGGAGATCGCGCAACACCTCGGCGCTCGTGTGTTCGAGTCGTATGGATCGACCGAGATGGGGCCGATCGCCCACGAGTGCCCCGCCGGCTCGCGTCACATCATGGCGGACCATGTGTATCTGGAGATATTCAATGGCGACGAGCCGGCCCAGCCGGGTGAGTTCGGCGATCTGGTGCTCACGTCATTGTTCAATCGAGCCATGCCGCTCGTGCGCTGTCGCATCGGCGATCGCGGTCGGCTCTCGCCCGATCCCTGTCCCTGCGGGCTGCCGCATCCAGTGCTGTCCGAACTGGTCGGGCGAGCCGCCGACATGTTCGTCACGGCGGATGGCAAGCTGGTGCATGGCTCGGAGATCGGACGTCGCCTGCAGTTGTTCCTCTCGCAAGCCCCGCTCGGCTCGGTGGGCCAGGTTCTGTTTCAGCAGAAGAGCCCGGCGCACTGGAGTGTGCTGGTCGAGAGCGCGACTGGCTTCAACGATGAACTGGGTGGGCAGCTGCGTCGGATCGTGCACTCGACCTTCGGCGAGAGTTGCCGTGTCGATATCGAACGCGTGGAGCTGGTGCCGCGAGAGAAGTCCGGCAAGTACCGCTACTACCGCCGGCTCACCGAATCGCCTCAGTGAACCGCGTTACGCCGAGTGCACCAGCCTCAGCTGCGGATGGGTTCGTGTGATCCGGCTCAACGACTCCACCGATTCGGGTCTGGCGATGTAGATGCCCTGCGCATACTCGACGCCGATATCCGCGAGACATTTGAGCACCTCGGCGCTCTCGACCCGTTCGGCGACCGTTTTCAAACCCATGGCGCGGCCGATCTGGGTGATGGCCTCGACCATGCTGCGATCGACATGATCGGTCGTCACGTTCTGGATGAACGAGCCGTCGATCTTCAGGAAGTCCACCGGCAGATTCTTCAGGTACATGAACGAGGACAGGCCGCTGCCGAAATCGTCCAGCGAGAACAAACAGCCTCGCGCGCGGAATTCCCGCATGAAGTGCACGACGTTGGCGAGATTGGAGATCGCCGCCGTCTCGGTGATCTCGAAGCACACCGCGCCGGGACTCAGATCGTAGGTCTGCAGCTCGTTGATCAGAAACTCCAGGAACCGATCGTCGTTCAACGAGGTGCCCGACAGGTTGATCGATAGCGTGTAACCGTGCCGTGGATCGCCATCGGCCCGGTAATGAGCGAGCGCACCGAGCGCCTGGCTCACCACCCACCGGTCGATCATCGGCATGACGTTGTAGCGCTCCGCCGCCGGAATGAACTCAGCCGGCTGCACCAACTCGCCCTGCTCTCCGCGCATGCGCAGTAGCAGTTCGTAGTGCCCACGCGTGTCGCGAGTCGCCCCGATTGGCACGATGGGCTGGTAGTACAGCTCGAGCCGGTTCTCCTCACAGGCGCGCGTCAGACGCGACACCCACTGCATCTCGCGATGCCGCTCCGGCGCCGAGCCGTATTGATACATATGAACGCGATTGCGTCCGGAGTCTTTCGCCGCGTAGCAAGCCACGTCGGCCGCCGCCATGACGCTCGCGATGCTCTCGCTGGCGCTGTTGATCTCGACGATGCCGATACTGACACCGACGTTCATCGCGCCGTCCTGCCACTCGAAGCGATACTCGCGAATCGCCTGCCGCAGACTGTCGGCGATCTTCGCCGCACGATCGGCGGTGCAATCCTGCAGCAACACGCCGAACTCATCGCCGCCCAGGCGCGCGATGGTGTCGCTGGTGCGAATCCGCGTTTGCAGCAACCCGGTGATCTGTTTCAACAAACGATCGCCGGCCTGGTGCCCGCACGTATCGTTGACCAGCTTGAATTGATCCAGATCCAGATACATCAACGCATGCGTCGTGCCCTCATCCGAGCGCGCCGTCAGCAATGCTTCGTTGAGGCGGTTTTCGAACTCACGTCGATTGATCAGACCCGTGAGCGCATCGTGGCTTGCCTGATAGGCCAGCGCGCGACGCAGCCGTCGCTCCTTGCTCACGTCGTGGAACACCATGACCGCGCCGATGATCTTGCCGTTGCGGTCGCGAATCGGCGCCGCGGAGTCCTGAATCGCGATTTCCTGGCCGCGACGATTCACCAGCACCGTGTGGTCGGCGACCGCGATGACCCGCCCTTCGCGAATCGCACGAGTGACCGGATCTTCCAGCGGCTCGCGAGTCGCTTCGTTCAGGATGTTGAAGACTTCCTGCAGCTTCTTGCCTTTCGCCTCGGCCGCCTCCCAGCCGGTGAGGTTTTCGGCGACCGGATTCAGGGTCTCGATGCAACCGTTGGCGTCCGTCGTGATCACGCCGTCGCCGATCGACTGCAACGTGACCTGCGCCTTCTCCTTCTCTTCGAACACCGCAGTTTCGGCACGCTTGCGTTCGCTGATGTCGGAAATCGTGCCTTCGTAGCCGATCAGCTGCCCGCTCTTGTCGCGGACGGCACGAGCGCTCTCGATCACGGTCAGCACCGTCCCGTCCAGACGTTGCAGCTGAAACTCGGCGTTACGAACTTCACCGTCGCGCTGAATCGCGGCGATGATGGCGTCGCGCTCGGCGGGATCTCGATACATGCTCGCCGGCGGCAGCGCGAGCAACTCAGCCGGCGAGGAATAGCCGATCATCCGAGCCAGCGCCGGATTCACCGATACGAACCGGCCATCGCTGGTCGAGCTGTACACGCCTTCCATGACGTTATCGAACAAACGTCGATAGCGGGCTTCACTGTCACGCAGCGCATTCTCGGCGAAGCGCCGTTCGATCGCGATGCCGGCCAGCTGCGTCATGCGAGACATCAACTCGAAGTCTCGCCGCAGCGGGCTCTTGGGGGTCCGGAAATACAATGCCAACGTACCGAGGATGCGGCCGTCGGAGGAATGGATCAGCGTGGACCAGCAGCTACGCAGCCCGGCAGCGAGCACGGCGTCTCGAGCGCTCTCCCACAGCGCGTCGCGAGCGATATCGGCGACGATCACCTGGCGCTGCAGATAAACGGCCGCTGCGCATGAGCCGTTGCGAGCCGCGATCGCGATGCCTTCCATCGCCTGTGCATACACCGCAGGCAGGCGGGGCCCGGAGCAGAGATTCAGATGCTTGCCCGAATCGTCGAGCATGCGAATCGCACTGACGCAATCCGGCGCGACTCGTTCGACCACGTCGGTGATCGCTTGCAGCGTGATCCGCAGATCTACATTGGCCGCGAGGCGTTCGAACACACGTCGCTCGCCGGCCGCGAGCAACTCAGCGCGCTTGCGTTCTGTGATATCGGTGATGCTGCCGCGAACCAGCCGTTGCCCATGCGACTGCAGCCGCACCCAGCGCACTTCACAAGGAATGTCGTTGCCGAAGCTGTCGCGAAACAGCCATTCGAGCGCCGGCGCCTCGCCTGCCAGCGTGCGATCGAACTGCGCCCGATTGGCGTGCGATGAGAGCGCACCGTCGGGTTGATGCGGCGGACACAGCGTATCGGGGCTGCTCTTGAGCAGCACTTCGCGATCCATCTTGAAGAAGCGGACCGCGTTCTCGTTCACATCGACCAGGCGGTTCTGATCCAGATCGACGACCACGATGATTTCCGGAGCGTGCTCGACGAGCGTGCGATAGCGAGCCTCGCTGTCACGCAAGGCGGCCTCGGCCATCTTGCGATCGGTGGTGTCGCGCAAACAGACGACGTACACCTCGCGGCGATTCATCTTGGTCTTGCTCACCGCGATCTCGGCGGAGAACTGCGTGCCGTCGCTGCGCTGACCCAATGTTTCGTGGGGTGCGAGATCGACCTGCGTATCGTCCAGACGCGCCGCGAGCTGCTCGAGCTCCGCAGCGACGGTCTGTTTTGCCGCCATCTGCGGCAACAGGAAATTGAGCGGACGGCCGATCGCGTCGGATTCGGCGTGGCCGAAGACGCGTTGCCCCGTGGCGTTGATGGAAGCGATGTGGCCGGCATCGTCGACGGTCATGATCACGTCCTTGACGTGATCGAGCACGGCCTGCAATTGGCTGGCGGTGCTCTCGCGCAGCTCGCGAGTCAGCGCGGTGGCCTCATCGGACATCAATTGCATGGAACGCACGATGCCCCGGCGTTCCTCATCGGTCTTGTTATAGGCAGCACCGATCTCGGCAAGCAGCTTGCCGAGGTCCAGCTCACCGTCCGAGCGTGTTGCTTCCCTGACTTGCTGTTCTAGCAGTCGATGCATTTGGTGCTTCCGACGTTGGTCCGACGCTGGCGCGCGTCGTCCATCCCCCGCATTGTAGTGTGAACCACTTCCGATGCGAGGCATCGTAAGGCTCTGACGCTCAAGGAGGTGTGAATTGGCTCCCGGATTTATGTGAAAGCGGGGCAAAGCACGGAGCGCCCCGAGCGGTTATGTCGGATGGGGCAGGAACAGGCCATCGATGCGACCGGGATCGTTCATGCTTCGACCCGGAAGATCCGGAAAAAAATCGATCAGCCCCTCCCGCACACGGGAGGGGCTGGGAAGGGCTGAGGCCCGAGGACCGTTACTCGTCCGCGTCTTCCGAAGAGGACTTGTAACCCGCCCGCTTGCGATCGTTTTCTTTCAGCAGGCGCTTGCGGACGCGGATGTTGTGCGGAGTCACCTCGACCAGTTCGTCATCGGCGATGAACTCCATCGCCTGCTCCAGCGAGTAGCGGATCGGCGGCACCAGAATGATGTTCTCGTCGCGGCCCGCCGCTCGCATGTTGGTGAGCTTCTTGGCCTTGAGCGGGTTCACGACCAGGTCGTTGTCGCGGCTGTGAATGCCGATGATCTGACCCTCGTACACCTCATCGCCGTGCGAGGCCATGAGCTTGCCGCGCTCCTGCAGGCTGAACAAGGCATAGGCCAGCGCCTTGCCCTGCCCGTTCGAGATCAGCACGCCGTTCAGGCGCTGACCCACTTCCTTATCGAGCACCGGACCGAAGTGATCGAAGATGTGATGCATGAGGCCCAGGCCCGAGGTCATGGTGCGGAACTCGGTCTGGAAACCGATCAGGCCACGCGAGGGAATCTTGTAATCCAGACGCACGCGACCCTTGCCGTCCGGCATCATGTTGGTGAGCTGACCGCCGCGCTCGCCGAGCGCCTGCATGACGGCGCCCTGGGAGCCTTCATCGAGGTCGACCGCGAGCGTTTCGTACGGCTCGCACATCACACCGTCGATTTCCTTCCGCACCACGCGCGGACGCGAAACCGCGAGCTCATAACCTTCGCGACGCATGTTTTCGAGCAGCACGCCGAGGTGCATCTCGCCACGACCATAGACTTGGAATTTGTCCGGATCGCTGGTGTCTTCCACGCGTAGCGCCACGTTGTGGCGCACTTCGCGCATCAGCCGTTCGCGAATCTGACGGCTGGTGACGAACTTGCCCTCGCGACCGCAGAACGGCGAGGTATTCACCTCGAACGTCATGCTGATGGTCGGCTCATCGACGACCAGCGCCGGCAAGCCTTCGGGGGTGGCGGGATCGCAGATCGTATCGGAGATCTGCGGATGCTCGATGCCGGCGAACGCGACGATGTCGCCTGCGCTGGCCTCTTCCACTTCCACGCGATCCAGACCGAGAAAGCCGAGCACCTGCATGATGCGCTCGTTGCGCACCTTGCCATCCTTGTCGACGACCGCGACCGGAGTGTTCTTGCGGATCTTGCCGCGCTTGATACGACCGATGCCGATCGCGCCGACGTAGTTCGAGTAGTCGAGCTGGCTGACCTGCAGCTGCAGGGGGCCCTCCTCGTTCACGTCCGGCGGCGGACAATGCTTCACGATGGCTTCATACAAAGCCGTCATGTCGGCGCCCATCTCATCCGGCGAGTTGCCCGCGATGCCCTTCAGCGCCGAGGCGTAGATGACGGGGAAGTCGAGCTGCGATTCGGACGCGCCGAGCTTGTCGAACAGATCGAAGGTCTGGTCCAGCACCCAGCTCGGGCGGGCCTCGGGCCGGTCGATCTTGTTGATCACGACGATCGGGTGCAGGCCGTGCGAGAACGCCTTCTGAGTGACGAAGCGGGTCTGCGGCATCGGGCCGTCGGCGGCGTCGACCAGCAGCAGCACGGAGTCGACCATCGAGAGCACGCGTTCGACCTCGCCGCCGAAGTCGGCGTGGCCCGGGGTGTCGACGATGTTGATGCGGTAGTCGCGCCAGCGAATGGCGGTGTTCTTCGCCAGGATGGTGATGCCGCGTTCCTTTTCCAGCGCGTTCGAGTCCATCACTCGTTCGGGCACAGCCTTGCGGGCATCGAGTGTGCCCGACTGTGTCAGAAGCTTATCGACCAGAGTGGTCTTGCCATGATCGACGTGAGCGATGATGGCGATATTACGGAGCTTGGAAGTGGACACGGGGGACCGGTGGGAGGGCAAAAACGGCGCGCATTGTAGAGGTACGGCGGGGGTTACGGCCACCTCCGCCGCATTATTTATATAAATCCTCATGCCTGACGGCAGGATACGCGTTCCCCGGAGGGCGCTCGCCTACGTCCGGATGGCCTCGATCGGCTCGTTACCGACGCTTTCGTGTCCGGCGCTGCTCGATGTCGGTGCATACGCCTCGCCCAGGACTCTGGCGCACTCGTCGCAGCAAACCTCCACGGTCCTGCCGCCCACCGTGACTTTGATGGCCTCTGCCTCGATCCTGCAGTCGCAAGCAGCACAGGTTTCCTCGGTCATGAGCTCGCCCTCCTCACCTGAGGCGTCAGCGCAGATTGGCGGCCCGTCGAAACTGTCCCGGTGTACGTCCGTAGGCCTGGCGAAATGCCGCGCTGAAATGACTGTGACTGGAGAATCCGAGATCCATGCCGAGCGCCGACAGATCGTCATAAGTGCCCAGCAGATCCAATGCGCGCGCCAGCCGCAGGCGCAATTGATATCGATACAACGGCACTCCTTCGACTTGTGCGAACGCCTGGGTCAGATACACAGGCGACACGCCGACTTCAGCCGCAATCTCGGCCAGCATCCAACGTCGCGACAGCTCGGATGAGAGCACCAGCTTGGCGCGATCGACCAGCTTCTGCCGGCCATACGTGGAGCGCGTTGCATGCGCAGCTCGTTCACCAAGAGCGCGACGGATCAACGTCAGTGTCAACGTTTCGGCTTCCAGCAGCTCGATCGAGCGATTCAGCAGGCTATGACGCAGCAGCGCCACGAGCACCTGGGCCCGTGGATCGATCTGCCAGCGCTGCTTTCGAAACATCACGGCGGCATTGGCATACAGATGTTCCTTCGGCGCCAGTTCCCGCAACAGATCCTCGCGCACCGAGATCGACAGACAGGCATCGCCGCCCTGCACCGGATGACTGATCCGATAGCCTTCCATCCGATTGAAGAACAGCACCTGATTGGCTTCGGCGACCGTGTCGTCGCTGCCGAGGTGCCGCATGTAGACACCTCGATAGGGAAACACCAGAAAGGTCGACTCCGGACACTCCTCCGGACTTTTGTGACGGCACTGGCCCACGCAGACCACATCGCGAATCGCGACGGTCCGCGTGTCCAGCATGTCTTGGATGGCCAGCTCCGTCATGGAAAGCCAAAAGTGAGACTGGAAAAGATCGTGTCGAAGTCTACATCGGAGGCCGCGGTCATGGGCCTGGTCCAGACCACGTTCAGCAACCAAGCCCCGCTCGGCGCCACAGAGAAACTCGCACGGCCCTGCGGATCTGTCCGACGCTCAGCGACCGGCGCGTCGTCACGTTCGAGCCGCGTGAGTTTCACGAGCGCTCCGGCCAACGGCTCGCCCTCGAAGTACACTCGAACTGGCAGGTCCGCGCCAGGCATCGTGTAAGGGTTGCGCTCGGGCACGATCTCCAATGACAAGCCCAGGGGCGACGTGACGTGAGATTCGGCGTGACTTCCCGGCGCCCCCACCTGAACGATTGCCTTCGAAACGCGACGATAGCTCTCGGCGGCGTCCGCAGACATCTTGCCCGTGCGTTGCCGGTGATCGAGCGCTGGCGTCAGGCCCTCATCCGTCGCGTAATCGTTGAAGCGCTGTGCAGGCAATGCACTTCGGCCGCGATTGTCGGTTTCGAGCACGACCACGTGAGTTCCCGGTGATTCGAAGTGCAGCTGACCATCGTCGCTCGCGCCTCGCAGATGCAATCCAGACCGCATATCGCGCGCCGATCCGTCCGGTGCGAACGCGATCACGCGTGCGATTCGACTCGGCCGGATCTGCGATCGTTGACGCTCCGCCCCGTGCCCCACCTGTAACGTGATCGGAACTGAGGCGTCGGCTTGTAACCAGTAGGCGTGTGGCTGGATCCAGAAATCGTGCGCCTGCGCCGGTGCGGCGAGCAGCGATCCAGCCAGCATCACAACCTCGAGCCGATGTTTCATGATCGTGCCTGACATGATCTCGCTCCTCACGGCGCCGCCAGGAACGGAAACTCACTGATCGAATGTTCGCGATCGTCGCGATCGACACCGTCATCGATGCCCTCGGCCCGCCCCATCGAGAGCACCGAGCGATAGACATCGATGGCGTCATCGTTCGGTGTCCGCCCGCCGCAATAAATCACTTTCGAATCCTCACCGCTCAACGCGGCGAATTCGACCGAGAAGAACTCGCCGCAAATGCTCGATTCGCTGTCGACCCAGAGCCGGTCATCCGCGAGCACCGTGGCCAGCGCGCGATATCGTGCAGGCGATGCGACCTTTGCATCGGCCAGCAGCTGATTGCCGCACGTGCCATCGAAGCCATCGTAGATGGCCAGGGTTCTTTCCATCTCGCCGACGAACTCGGCGCCGGCGGACGGCGTCACGCTGTTGTAACGTTCCTTGAGTCGATCGCTTGCTGCCACATCCGCGAACGAACCCAGGAGTGCATTGCCCGTCAGCGGACGTCCCATCCGATCGATCTGTTTGTTTCCCTGCACGGTCGCCGCCCACACGCCGAGCATCGTTCCACCGCGATTGACGATCGACAGATCCACCGAGACCACCAACGACGCCGGCGTCCAACCCGCCAGGAAGTTCTTCGCCGGACCGCCGCCGGTGTGCCGCCAGGTGTCCAGAATCGAGCGGGCGGTCGCTTCGCCGAACATCGGGCAGCCCGCTGCATCGCTCTTTGCGATACCCATCATTGCGTCTGCGGCGACCGAATATGCCTCTCGCGTGCCCTTCACATTGTTATAGAAAGGATCGTCGCGCAGCCCGGCAAACACGCGCAGGTGTTCGTTCCGGCTCACCAGACCTTGCGGCCGGCTCGCATCGCCAGTGGCGACATCGGCCTTCCCTGCTTTGCAATCCACGTTGCTCGAGGATGCAATCCGACACACGATGTCCGTCGTTGCCTCGGTTCTGCCGAAACGCGGGCCGCTGTCGATATGAAACACATATTCCAGTTGCTCGGAAAACGTATGCCCGACGATGGTCATCGCCAGATTGAGCCGACGGCCGTCGTATGACGTCCAGGCATACAGATCGCCAATGTCGGCGCGCGGGTCGGCGATCACGCTGGATGTGTCGAGGTGATCGGCCGCGAACGAGGGAGTGACGGCGAGCACCGCCGTCAGGAGTAAGGCGCGATTCCAGGTCCGTTGCTGCATACGTTGCGTCCATCATCGAAAGATGGACGCAACGTTAGGTGCAGCACGCTGGCGGGGCTGTCGAAATCTTTAGCTAGATCGCTTCGACGAGAACGGACGCAACGTGGCCGCCACACCCGTGCGTTGAGCGTTTACAGCTTCGGCTCGCTGCTTTCTTCGGCCGGCATCGACTTGATGGACTCGCCCGTTTCATCCTTCGGCGGCGTCGCCTTCTGCTGAACGGCGACGTTGCCGACGACGAAGGGAATCGAGAAGGTGCGGTTCAGCGCGGAGCCTGCGATCTGGGTGTTCACCGAGACGGTGACATAGAACACGCCGGTGCGATCCGGCAGCACCGAGATCCTGTGATGGTAGGGCTTGCCTGCCTCCACCGGCGCAAAATTGGCGATCAACGTACCGGCGAGGGTGATGCCGTCCATGCCACCGAGCTTGGCATCCATCGAGTCGACACCGGCGCTGGGCACGAACACCACGTCGAGCTCGGTCGGCACACCGATGGTCGGCTTGCCGCTGAACTCGTAACGAATATTCACGGCCGCACCCGGCTTGCCGTCGCCCACCGCCCTCGCGAAGTTCGCGCTCTCATCTTTCGGCGCCGTCGCGACAGTCGGCTTGGCCGCCGGCGACTCAGGCGCCGCCGCTTGGGGCTCGGGATCGGAGCCGCAGGCAGCCAGCGCAATGAAAGTGGCCATCGGCAAACACACCCGCAACCGACGCGATGAAAGCTTCATTCTGATCATGCCTCTATTATGACGCGTTCGAGATCGACGCTTGCCATCAATGTGCTCAGCTACCGGTGATGCTTACGGTCATGCAACGCGGCGGCTGGTTCGTGCCGATCGTATCGAAGTCGAACACGTCGATGACATACGTGCCCGCTGGCAGTTGCCGCCCTGAAATCGTCTCCAACCCGCCGCCCGCCGCGTCACCGATCAACACCGCATCCCCACGCCGGAACACGTAGATGTCCGGGTCGGTTGCAGCGACCGTACCCACCGTCGGTGCAGCCCCCTGGGCAGTGATGGTCACGAGCCGGCCGGTATCGTTCTGGAAACGGAAGAAGCGGTGATTGCCCAGCTTGTTCGGAATGACGTTGCCGTCCGTGGCGGGCACCTTGCTGCCGGCGAACGACACGCTGCAAACGCTGGTTTGCGGCACGTTCAGCTGCAGCTCGTGATACACCGGCAGCGCTCGCGGATCGGGATCGCCACCGGCATTGGTCTCACCGGCGCCGAAGGCGTCGGGCCTGCTTGCGATACGCTGACTGCTCAGCAAGCTGGAGATGGCCGCGGCCGAGCCGGGATTGCGGGCGATCAGTGAGGAGGCGAACGAGTAGATGCTGGTCAGCGCGTCTGTAGTGACTTGATCGGTGGTCATCACGGTGTAGATCGGGGTGAAACCGAGCGAGACGTTATCGCCCGGCTCGGCGCCCGAGTCGAACACGTCCCACAGGAACTGCCCCACCGACGCTTCGGAGAACCAGCCCGGATTGGTCACCGGGCCGCTCTCCAGGTTGAAGCCGAAGTTCTGACTGACGCCGTCGAAGGAATCCCGGTACTGTGGATCGTTCAGAGCCATCGCGCCGAATGCATTGCCCCAGCCCTCGCCAAACGCAACACGCAGGTCGAGGCTATCGTTGGTACTGTGCTGTCCGCCGAGCGAATCCGAACGGCTGAACCGATCTTCGAAGTAATGGCCGAACTCGTGCGCGATCACGTGCGAGTCGTACTCATCGGTGTCGCCGGTATCGTTGTTGGCGAAGAAGCCGAGGATGTAGATGCCATCGGGCAGCGTCGCCCCGGGGTTCGAGCACTGATCGACCTGGCCGCGAGCGTAGAACGAGGTGCCGATGTTGCCCGTGTCGGGACAGAACGGCAGCGTGTTCTTGTTGTCTTCGCTCCAGAACAGATCCAGCGGCGGAAACTGCGCGTTCGGGTTCGCGCCGAGGATGAGCTGTTTGGTCTGATACACCGTATCGAGGATGGCAAAAGGCGCCGCGCGGCGGCCGGGGTTATAGCCGTTGCCGTTCCAGTCCGACGGCGCACGCAGATTGCGAGTCACATTCGCCGTGCCGGTGTTGAAGGTGGCGCCGTCGATCGCATAGATCGCATCGCCCGCGGTGTTGTCGCGAACCGTGAAGGTCCACGTCGGCGCGCTGCCGCTCTTGATCATCTCAGCGCGTGCACGAATAAAAATGTCTGTATTGGCAGGCACCGTGAACGAATAGTCGCCATTGGCATCGGTGGTCGTCGTCGCCACGGTGGTGCTGCCAGAGCGTGCCTGCACCGTCACCTGACGTGCCGGCGTCTCGATCGGATTGTTGGGATCCAGGCCGCGTCCCGCGGTGGAGAACGCCAGACGATCGAACGTGATCTTGCCGCTCACGGTGACCCTGGGGCCATCACCGCCGGGCGGCGTGTTTCCACCGCCGCCACCGCACCCGGCAAGGACCGTGAGACCGGCCAGCGTGCCGATCAAGCGAGCGAGACGGGAAGATTGCCGCGGCATGTGTTCGGTACCCGAACGCCCCGATCGGGCGATGTTTGCGATGCTCAAAAGATGTCCGTACGGCTTCCGACCCGAGCCGAAGAGCACACGCGGTGCCGACTGGCGCGGGACGCTATCACAGCGTCCGGACTGCAAAAAGTCGATGCGTTCGCATTCCGGATCGACGCGACGGCGTCGGCCAGGGCGCGTCGCGCGAATTATTCAGCACGCGTTCAGCGCAGATCGAGTGGCCCTTCGGCGATCGCGGCCAGCTGCTCACGCAGCGACAGCACCTGATTCTCCCAATATCGCGGCTCGACGAACCACGGGAAAGCCGCAGGGAACGCCGGATCGGACCAGCGCCGCGCAAGCCATGCCGAGTAATGAATCATGCGCAACGTGCGCAAGCTCTCCACCAGCGTGAGCTCGCGATAATCGAAGTCCGCAAACTGCGAATAGCCTTCCAGCAGTTGTGACAACTGTTCGCCCATGTCATTGCGATTTCCGGACAGCAGCATCCACAGGTCCTGGATCGCCGGCCCGGTCACGCAGTCGTCGAGATCGACGAAGTGCGGACCTTCATCGGTCCACAGCACATTGCCGCGATGACAATCGCCATGCAGGCGCAGCTCCGTCACGCCGCGCGCGCTCTCGAACGTTTCGCTCACTGCGTCGAGCAGATCGCTGGAAAGCGATTCATACGCCTCTTCGAGATGCGGCGGGATCCAGCCGTTCTCCAGCAGGAACTCGCGAGACTGTTCGCCCATGCGCTCGATTTCGATGCGCTCGCGATGACGAAAGCGCTGACGACGGCCGATCATGTGAATGCGGCCGAGAAAACGCCCCATCCACTCGCGCTCGGTCGCCGTGCCCAGCTCCGGCCAGCGCCCGCCACGGCGCTCGAACAGCGCGAAACGGAAGCCTTCATATTCGAACAGCGTGCGGCCCTCGCGCACCAGCGGCGGCACCACCGGCACTTCGGCCGCAGCCAGTTCCAGCGCGAAGCCGTGCTCTTCATGAATCGCGGCATCGGACCAGCGGCCCGGGCGATAGAATTTCACGATCAGCGGCGGGCCCTGCTCCATGCCCACCTGATAGACACGATTCTCGTAACTGTTCAGTGCCAGGATGCGGCGGTCGGAATCGCGGCCAAGCGATTCCACGGCGGCAATGATCACGTCGGGCGTCAGTCGGTCGTACGGATGCGGGTCGGGTCTGGGCATGAAGTTCGGCACTGGAGCACTCTTGCGGCGCCAATGTTGACCGGCCGCAGTGACTCAAGTCCATTGCAGTTTGTCGGGCTGTCTGATTCGGGCGACGCAGGTGCCATGAATGGACTACTGTTGAGCTACTGACTGACTGCAACTGCTAGAATCGGCCAAACGTTCCTATTCATGGATCAGCATCGCCTATGACCATCCTCGTTACCGGCGGCGCCGGCTACATCGGCAGCCACGTGGTTCGACAGCTCGGCGAGCGCCAGGAAAAAGTCGTGGTGCTCGACAATCTGTCCACCGGCTTCCGCTCGGCGGTGTTGCACGGTGAGCTGGTGGTCGGGGATACCGGCGATCGCGAGCTGGTCAGCCGCATCCTGCGCGAACATGGCGTCGAGACGATCATGCACTTCGCCGCCAACACCATCGTTCCCGAATCGGTGTCGAATCCGCTCAAGTACTACGGCAACAACACCTGCTCGACCCGCAACCTGCTGCAATGTGCGCAGGAGGCCGGCGTCAAACATTTCGTGTTCTCTTCCACCGCCGCGGTGTACGGCATTCCCGAAGGCGGCGTCGCGGCCGAAGACAGTCCGACCCAGCCCATCAATCCCTACGGCACCTCGAAATTGATGAGCGAATGGATGCTGCGCGACCTGGCCGCCGCCACCCAGCTGCGCTACGTCGTATTGCGTTATTTCAACGTCGCCGGCTGCGATCCCGGCGGGCGCATCGGCCAGTCGACCCTCAAGGCCACGCTGCTCACCAAGGTGGCCGCCGAAACGGCCGTGGGCAAACGTCCGCATATTTCGATTTTCGGCACCGACTATCCCACCGCCGATGGCACCGGCGTGCGCGACTACATCCATGTCGAAGACCTGGCGAGCGCCCATCTCAAAGCGCTCGATTACCTGCGTGCCGACGGCGCATCGGTCACGCTCAACTGCGGTTACGGCCATGGTTACAGCGTTCGCGAGCTGATCTCGACGATGAATCGCGTCACCGGCCAGCCGTTGAAAACGCTCGAGGAGCCGCGCCGGGCCGGCGACCCGCCGTCGCTGGTCGCGAAGGCGCAAAGGGTGCGCGAATTGCTGGGCTGGACGCCGCAGCACGACGATCTCGAGGCCATCGTCCGCTCGCAGCTGGACTGGGAGCGCCGCCTGCAGCAGGAGCCGGGCCTGCAGAAGAACTAACTTTACGGCGAGCGTCTGGGGCGAGCGCTGAATCCGGTATCAGACCGGCCCTGCACTCGCCCCTGAGATCGCCCCGGCAATGACACGGATGCCAATGCCTTCCTACGCACTTTCCGCGCATCGCGATCGATCCGAGCGCTAGAATCCGCCACCATGCGTCTGCCCCGCCCGAGCTCACTGAACAGCCTGATGCTGACCGGTTTCGCACTGGTTTCCATCCCGCTGCTGCTGGGTGTGGTCATTGCCGCAACCAAGGTGCGCAACCTCTCGGAGGAAAGCGCGACACTGGTCCGCAGCGGCGTGCAGACCACGCATTACACGCAGCAGCTGTTCCAGCAGATCGCGCCCATCGAACGCAGTGCCAAGCTGTATCAGGTGCTGAACGACCCGGGACTGCTCGAGGTGTATGGGGACAGCCGCGAACGGCTGCTCGCGACGCTGGAGAGCATCGAGACGGTGGTGGTAGATGAGGATCATGCCGTCCAGGTGCGCGCCATCCGAAACTCGCTCCGGCGCATCGATGCGGCCCTGCTCTCGCCGGCGCCGGCGTCTCCGGAGGTGATCCGCGACGCCGTGGATGCCGTCCAGCCCATGTGGCAGGCGGCGTTCGCACTCTCGGCGGCGACCGGCGAACAGGTCGAGACGGGGTTGTCACGGCTGCAGCAGTCGACCTCGGATACGCAGAAATATCTATTCTGGCAGTCGGCGGTGCTGATCCTGCTGACCGCGATGCTGGTGGGCGTGTTCACGTTCCTGCTGATGCGCCCGATCCGCCAGATCGATATCGCGATCAGCCAGCTCGGCAAGGGCACGTTCTCCAAGTCGATCTCGGTGCGCGGCCCGGTGGACCTGGTGAATCTCGGCCGGCAGCTGGAATGGCTGCGCGTGCGTCTGCTGGAATTGGCGCAGGAGCGCAATCGATTCCTGCGACATATGTCGCATGAGTTGAAGACGCCCCTTGCCAGTATCCGCGAGGGCACGGAACTGCTGATGGACGGCGCGGTCGGTGAACTGGACAGCGCGCAGCGGGAGGTCACCACCATCCTGCGCGATAATGGCATCAAGCTGCAGCAGCTGATCGAGAACCTGCTGGAGTTCAGTGCCTGGCAGGCTCGGCACTCGGGACTGGAGATTTCCGAGTTCCGGCTGCGACCGTTGATCAAGTCGGCCCTGGAGACGCATCAGCTGACGCTGCTGGCGCAGCGGGTGCACCTGGAGCTGAAAGTACAAGACATCGAGCTGCACGCGGACCGTGCCAAGCTCAAGCTGATTCTGGATAACTTGCTGTCGAACGCGCTCAAATACAGCCCCCGGGGCGGGACCATTTTCATTCATGCCAAAGCGGACAAGGATCAACTGGTGCTCGATGTCGCGGATACCGGCCCCGGCATTTCAAAGGATGAGCGCTCCGCGATTTTCGACGCCTTCTATTCGGGACGCGCACCGGTCTCCGGCCATCTCAAGGGCACCGGCATCGGCCTGTCGGTGGTCTCCGAATTCGTGCAGGCGCACGGCGGCTCCATCGAAATCCTCGACGGCATGTTTCCTGGGGCTCATTTCCGCGTCCGGCTGCCTCTGGCGCCCGCGCTCGAAGGCGAGCCGGCATAGCGGCGCATGATGAAGCTCACTCATTCTCTCGGGTTGTTCTCTGTGTGTGCCGTAGCGCTGCTGTTGCAGGGCTGCGAGCTCACCGAACAATTGCGTCGTCAATCCGAAGCCAAAGCGGCGGCGGCGAACTCTCCGGCGATGCCCGCGCCGCTGAGCGGCAACATGCCCGCCTATCTCGATATCATGAATGGTTTGAGCACGCCGGATCCGGCGCGTCAGGCCGATTTGTTTTATGAAGTCGAGCGCGAATATACACGCGCGCCGACGACTGCAAGCACGCTGCGTTATGCCGTTGCTCTGGTAACACCCGGCCATCCTGCAAGTAGTCCCTCAGAGGGCAAACGTTTGCTGGAAACCCTGCTGGCCACACCGGAGCGACTCACGCAGGATGAGCGCACGCTTGCCGCGGTATTGCTGCACGAAACCGATGTTAGATTGAAGCTCGAGGCCGAAAATCGTCGGCTGCTTGCGACACTCGACGACCGCAGTCGTACGCAGGCAAACTCGGACAGGCGCATCCAGGCACAGATCGAAGAGAATGCACGTTTGCGCCGTGCCCTCGCCGAAGCCCAGCAGAAGCTGGACGCGATCAAAGAAATCGAGAGGTCTATCATTGAACGCAGTCCCACGCCCCCTGGCAATCGCGATGCCGCCCCAAGTGAAACGCAAAGCCCGCCTGCTAGTCGTTGACGATGATCCGGGGCTGCTCCGGCTGCTCACGATTCGTCTGCGCGCCGAGAACTACGAAGTCGACGCGGTAGAAAGCGCCGCCGCCGCTCTCGCAGCGCTGGCTCGTGTCCGCCCGGATCTGGTGATCACCGATCTGCGCATGGACCAGATGGACGGCATCGGGTTGCTCAAGGAAATCCAGAGCCGGGCCCCCGGTCTGCGAGTCATCATCCTCACTGCGCACGGCACGATTCCCGATGCGGTACAGGCGACCCAGAGCGGCGCATTCGCGTTCCTCACCAAGCCGGTCGACAAACAAGAGCTGCTCGATCAGGTGCAGAAGGCGTTGAAGGTGTCCGGCTTCGCCGATACCACCGAAGACTGGCGCAGCGAGATCATCACTCGCAGCGCCGTGATGGAAGAGCGCATGGCGCAGGCCCATATGGTCGCCGGCACCGATGCGCGCGTCATGATCACTGGCGAGAGCGGTACCGGCAAAGAGCTGCTGGCTCGTGCGATCCACAAGGCCAGCCCGCGCCGCAATCGTCCGTTCGTTGCCATCAACTGCAGCGCCATGGCCGAAAACCTGCTCGAGAGCGAGCTGTTCGGTCACGTGAAAGGCGCCTTCACCGGCGCCATCCGCGAGCATCGCGGCCTGTTCCAGGCGGCCGATGGCGGCACGCTGCTGCTCGATGAAATCGGCGACATGCCGATGCGGCTGCAGGTGAAGCTGCTGCGCGTCCTGCAGGAAAACCAGGTTCGCCCGGTGGGCAGCACCGATGCGACGACGGTCAACGTTCGTATCATCTCGGCCACGCATCGCGATCTGAAACAGCTGATCATGGGTGGGCACTTCCGCGAGGATCTGTACTACCGCTTGAACGTCGTGCACATCGAAATGCCGTCGCTGGCGAAGCGCCGCGAAGACGTGCCGCTGCTGGTGTCGCACTTCCTCGAGAAGGTCGCTCAGGAGACCGGCGAGCAACGTCACATCTACGCGCCCGAAGCGGTGGAGCTGCTGGTCAGCGCCGATTGGCCGGGTAACGTGCGGCAGTTGGAAAACGTCGTCCGGCAGAACGTCGCACTCGCCACCAGCCCGATCATCAGCGCCGAGCTGGTTCAGGCCGCGCTCGGCGGTGGCCCGACCCGCCTGCCCTCGTTCGATGAAGCGCGTGACGAGTTCACACGGAACTACCTGTCGCAGATCCTGCAGATCACCGGCGGCAACGTGAGCCAGGCGGCTCGCCTGGCGAAGCGCAATCGCACCGACTTCTACAAGCTGCTCGCGCGTCATCAGCTGACGCCGGAAGACTTCAAGCAGCGTTGAAATCAAGCGGGGCTGCCTTCGCGGCAGCCCCGCTCCTAGTCGGCCGGCGCCACGGATATCAGCTCTCCCGTCGGGCTGTCCGTGAGCACATATAACAAACCATCCGGCCCCTGCCTCACATCACGGATCCGCTGTTTCAACTGCGTGAGGATGCGTTCCTCCGCGGTGACCTTCCCGCCCTGCAACTGCAGCCTCACGACCATTCCGTACAGGCCGCCTGCGAACAGCTGCCCGCGCCATTTGGGAAAGCGCTCGCCCGTATAGAACGTGAGCCCCGTGGTCGCGATCGAAGGCACCCAGTAGTGCACTGGCGGCTCGATGCCCACACGCTCCTGACCCACGCCGACCTTATCGCCGTTATAGGCGATCCCATACGTCACCAGCGGCCAGCCATAGTTCGCACCGGGCTTCACCCGGTTCAATTCATCGCCGCCCTTCGGTCCATGCTCGGTGATCCACAGCTCGCCGGTCTCCGGATGTAACGCAGCACCCTGCACGTTTCGATGTCCGTACGACCAGATCTCCGGCTGCGCTCCCGGCACCAGCGCAAACGGATTGTCCTGCGCCGCGCCACCGCCCGGCTGCAGATGCACGATCTTTCCAAAATGAGTTTCCAAATCCTGCGCCCGCACCGCGAAATGCTTCTGCTGCCGCTCGCCCAATGTCACGAACAGCGAGCCATCGCGGGCAAACACCAGCCGTGAGCCGAAATGACCCTCGCTGTCGACCGCCGGCATCTGGCGAAAAATCACCTCGAGATCCGTCAGCCCCTGCGCTCCCAACTTCGCTCGCGCAACCGAGGTGCCATTGCCTGCATCGCGAGGCTCCGCATAGGAGAAATAGATCCACCGGGAGTTCGAAAAATCGGGCGCGAGCGCCACATCGAGCAGACCTCCCTGCCCGACTGCCGCGACCTTGGGCACGCCCGACAATGGCGCTGAAACATTCCCTTGCGCATCGACGATGCGCATGCGCCCCGGCCGCTCGGTGACCAGGAACTTGCCCTCGGGCAGAAACGCCACGCTCCAGGGGCGCTCCAGGCCCGAGGCGACGGTGCTCACCCGCACCTTATGTAACTCGGTCTCGAACACCCGTTCGTTGTCAGCACAAGCGGGCCCCGACATCCATACGAACATCAGGACGATTCCCGCCCGAGTCGCACAGCTCTTAAGCTCTGTCCGGATCGCTTGCATGAAATGGTTCCGCCTCACCCAACCAAGAACACGAATTATGGCGTCAATCATCGGCGCAATGCTGGTTCCTTCGGGACTCGCGTATCTGCTGTTCGCACTCGGCCTGCTCATTGCCCTGAAGGAGCGCTGGCGCAAGCTCTCCTGGGCGCTGCTGGCAGTTTCCGGAGCGATCACCCTGGTGTTCTCCACCGGCAGCGTCGCGACCGCGCTGCTCAGCCCGCTCGAGTACGAGTATCCGGCAGTGCATGACACGCGCACGCACCGGAACATCAAGCATATCGTCGTGCTGACCGGCTACGCCGCCGACGATCCCGACATGCCCCTCACCGGGCGGCTGCACTGGGCGTCCGCATACCGGGTGATGATGGCTCTGCAACTGAAGCATGACGGCTGTGGCAACTGCGATGTGATCGTCTCCGGTGGGGCCGTGACGGCCAAAGTCATGGGCGAATCCTTGATCGCGCTCGGCTTGCCGAAGGAGCGCTTGATCCTCGAAACCGACTCGCTCACGACCGCGGACAGCGCGACCAATCTCCAGGCTCTGCTGCAAGAACCGTTTTTCCTGGTGACCTCGGCCGGCCACCTGCGGCGCTCGCTCGCGGTGCTGCGCAAGCAGGGTTTGCAGCCCGTTCCGGTCCCGACCGATTACCAGGTCCCGAAAGACTGGCGCGACGCCGACGAACATCCCTCGCCGCAGTCGCTCATGACCTCGGACCTGGCGGTGCATGAGTACATCGGCCTGCTCTGGTATCGGTTGAAAGGCGCGATCTAGCTTCGGGATAATCGTCCGCTTCCTACCTTCATGGGAATCCCATGTACTGTGCCGTGCCCGCTCGCCATCGTCGACTCAGCGCCGCGTTCGCTGCGCTGACACTGCTGCTCTTCTCCTTCGCCTCCTCTGCCCAGGCTCCTATGAATGCGACTGCCTCCACCGCCGGCAAACACATGGTGATCATTGGCGCGTCCTACGCGGCCGAATGGGAGACGCCGGCGCTGCCGGGCTACACCGTGACCAACAAGGGCATCGGCGGCCAGGAGAGCTCGGATGTGCGCGCACGCTTCGATAAAGACGTGATCGCCCTCGCGCCCGACACGGTGATGATCTGGGGTCACTACAATGACGTGGTCCGCGCCAAGCCGGAAAACATGGCGGCCGCCAAGAAGAAGGCGCAGGAGAACTATCAGGCGATGGTCGAGCAGGCGCGCGCCGCGGGCATCACACCCATCCTGGTGACCGAGCTCACCATTCCGATTCCGGACACGATCAAGGAAAAGCTCATGGGGCTCATCGCAGGCGTGCTCGGCAAGAACGACTACCGCACGCAGAAGAACACCGAGATCAAAGCGCTGAATGCGTGGCTGCGAGACTATGCGAAGGCGCAAAAGATCAAGCTGCTGGATCTGGAAGCCGCGCTCGATTCGGGCAACGGCACGCGCAAGGTCGAATACACACGCTCGGACAACAGCCACGTCAGCCCCGCAGGCTACCAGGCCATCACCCGATACGTGGCCTCTCAGCTCGGCTGATACGCTGCCCGGAGGCGAGTCGCCAGCTCGCGGCTCGCATGCTCCAACTGATCGAGCACGCGTTGCGCATGCGCGTCATCCAGCTCGTACGGATCGGCGATCTCGACCTCGCCGGGGCCGAACGCACCCAACCACACCAGCTTGGAATGATCCGCGCCCAGCTCGTCCAGCAAGCCCCAATTGTGCCGGTCCATGAGCACGACGATATCGGCCCACTGCAAATCCTCGACCGTGACTTTGGAGGAGCGATGCGCCGACAGGTCGATGTTTCTGGCGCGGCTCATGATCACGTGACGCTCGGGCGACTGGCGGCCGGCAACGCGATGGAATCCGGAGCTGCGCACTTCGATCTCCGCAGGCAGCAACTGCCGCAGACTGATCCCTGCGAACGGCGAGCGATAGATGTTTCCATAGCACACCACCAGAACGCGCTTGATGCCGCCCTGCTGGATGCGGGCGAACGATGCGTCGCGCGCAGCGGCCAGCGCACGTTGAGCACGCAGGCGACGACGCAGAGCCTTGTAGATTCGAGCGATCATGGATGGCACCCGGTGCGGATGATGCGCGATTCGTGGCCGCGATGAAACGACCAAAAGCGCAGCTGTTGTTTGTTTGTCAGGCGCGGCCGGCAGCGCGCATCGTTGGTGAATGTTCGCTGGTTTGAGCCAGGCTCGCAGCCAGCGCGCCGCGATCGCATTTGCCGTTCGCGTTGCGCGGCAGCTGCGACATCACGTGCACTTCGGCGGGAACCATATACGCCGGCAGTTGCATACGGCAGTGCTGGCGAATCCGTTCTGCAATGTCGGCGGGCGCATTCGCTGCGACCACCACGGCGACCACGACACGTTGGCCCAGGCCGTCATCGGGCAGCCCTACGACCGCCGACTCCACGATCGCGGGCATCTCGGCAATCACCTCTTCGATCTCGCTGGGACTGATCCGATAGCCCGAGCTCTTGATCAGATTGTCGCGACGGCCGATGAAATAGAGGAATCCGTCCGCGTCGGTTCTGACCAGATCCCCCGACCACACCGCGATCTCGTCGCGCTTCAGTTGTGACAACCGCTGCGGCAGCGGCTTGAAACGTTGCCTCGTGAGCTCTGCATCGTTCCAATAACCGAGCGTCACCAGCGAGCCCCGATGCACCAGCTCGCCCGCCTCGCCCGGCGGGCACGGGTTGCCTCGAGCATCGAGCACCAGGATCTCCTGGCCCGGGATCGCTTTACCGATCGAGCCGGGACGATGGTCGAGCTGCGCCGGATCGAGATAGGCGGAACGGAACGCCTCGGTGAGCCCGTACATGCAGAAGATCTGCGTGCCCGGCAGCCGCGCCTGCAGATTCTTGATCACGCTCACCGGCAATGCGCCGCCCGAGTTGGTGATATAGCGCAACGATTTCGCCGCTGCCTCGGGCCATTCGGCCGTTGCCAGATGCATCCACATCGTCGGCACGCCGGCGAGCGCGGTAATGCGTTCGGCGACCATGTCCTGCAGCAGCGCTGCAGGCATCGAGAAATTGGTGAGAACGGCGCACGCACCGACGGCGAAGGCCGTCGTCACCTGACTCAATCCGTAATCGAAGCTCAACGGCAATGCGACCAGGATGCGATCTGAAGCTGTATTGCCCAGATAGCTCGACACCGTGAGCGCACCGGCGACCAGGTTGCGATGAGAAACCACGACGCCCTTCGGCCGGCCGGTGCTGCCGGAGGTGTAGAGCAACGCCGCCGGGTCGTGGTCGATTGCGGGGCTCTGCACCCGGACCTCATCGGCGATCAATTGATCGTATCGGAGCGCCCCGGCGCGGACCTGGGCGGCGTCACACCACACCACCGTCGAGATCGACGGACAACGTGGGATCGAGTCCTCCACCAGTACGGCCGCGCTCTGGGATGCGACCAGGACGAGGGCGCCCGCATCGTTCAGCACATACTCGAGCTGACGTGCTTTGAGCAGCGGATTGACCGGTACGAAGATGGCGCCGAGTCGGCTGCAGGCCAACGCCGCTTCGACCACGACCGCGCGATTCTGCAGATAAACGGCAACCCGATCGCCACGCCCGACGCCACGCGAGCGCAGCGCTGCGGCCAGCGAGTGCGAGCGACGCTGCAGGTCCGCGTAGGTAATGGTGTTGCCGCGACTACGGAGAGCTTCGTGGTCCGGGAAGCGCTCGACCGAGGCGTCGAACAGATCGTGCAGCAGATTCATCGGATCGGCGACGGTGCCCTTCGTGAGCGACCGGCTCTCATCGAGCCGGCCGAGTCGGAATTCTACTTCGCGTGACGCCCGGGCTGCTCGGTATGTTTTGCCAGTGCTCGCAAACCTGCCCGCGCCTAGAACTGGAAGTAGATGAACACCTGCTGGGTCAAGGGCGGGAACACCACCACCATGGCGATGACGTAGCCGTACAGGGCCACCCGCTGCCAGGCGGGCTGCGAGAGCGCCAGAAGCATCTGGTTGCGCCGGTAAGCGAACCATTCGTACACGAACAGCGGACCCGCGAAGAACAGCAGCAGGGAACCGGCGTAGATTGCAAAATCCGTCAGCACGAATCCGTGACCCAGCGCTCCAATCAGCTCGAAGGCCTGATGGATCGACTCGGCACGGAAGAAGATCCAGCCGAAACAGACCAGGTGGAACATCGCCAGGGCCTGCAGTACCGCGATCGTCCGGCTGCTGGCCGGCTTCTCGAACGTGTCCGTGCCCATCACGCGATAAGCGATGAGCAGCAATCCATGCCAGGCGCCCCAGGCGATGAAGGTCCAGTTCGCACCGTGCCACAGGCCGCCGAGCAGCATGGTCAGCATCAGGTTGATGTGGGTGCGTGTCGGTCCGCGGCGATTGCCGCCCAGCGGGATGTACAGATAGTCGCGCAGCCACTGCGACAAGCTTATGTGCCAGCGCTGCCAGAACTCGCTCGGGCTGCGCGAGAAATACGGCATGCGGAAGTTATAAGACAGGTTGATGCCCAGCCACTTCGAGACGCCCTGCGCGATCGATGAATAGCCGGAGAAGTCGCCGTAGATCTGGAATGCGAATGCATAGACGCCGATCAGCATCTCGGTCGCGGTGAGATCGCCGGCCGGCATGTCGAACACCCGGTTCGCGATCGGTGCGAGGTTGTCGGCGATGAACACCTTCTTCGCCAGGCCGATCATGATGTGATACAGGCCTTCGGCGAAATCGCCCTGCTTCAGGCGCCGCTCGTTCTGGATCTGCGGCAGCAGATTGCTGGCGCGCTCGATCGGTCCGGCCACCAGCGGCGGGAAGTACGCCACGTACGTGGCGAACTCCGGCAGATTGCGCGCCGGCTGCGCTCTGCCACGATAGATATCGATCGTGTAGGCCATGCTCTGGAACGTGTAGAACGAGATGCCCACTGGCAGCACGATGTGCAGTACCGGCAGATGCGGCTGAAAGCCCAGGCTGGTCAGCAGCTCGGCCATTTCGTTGACGAAAAAGCCGAAATATTTGAAGAAGCCCAGGAAGGTGAGATTCACGATCACCGAGGTAGTGATCAGCAGCTTGCGTTTGCGCTCTTCATCGACCCGCACCAGGTAATGGCCGACGTAGAAGTCGACGATGGTCGAGAACGCGAGCAGGCCCAGGTAACGCCAGTCCCAGAAGCCATAGAAGATGTAGCCTGCGACCAGCAGCAGATAGTTCTGGCCACGATGCGGCAGACGCCAGTACAGCGCCAGCACCAGGGCGAAGAAGCCCCAAAAGATGAAACTGTTGAAAATCATGTGGCGCTCGCCAGCTCGAGGTGCAGATCGGCGGCGAGCGCTTTGCTCAGGATCTGCTGACCGGCGGCATTGAGGTGCATCTCATCCAGATAGTGCGAGCGGTCCAGACCCGCCACCTTGCGCAGATCGATCACGCTCAGCGTCCGGCTGGTCTCCAGCTCGAGCAACTGCGGATCGATCTGGTAGCTCGATTGCACCGGCATCGCAACCACGATCACGCGAGTGCCCTTGCTCTTCAGACGGTCTACGACACCCGCGAGCGTGCGATAGGTGTACTCGGGCTCCTTCGCACCCTCCGCTCGATGGGCCTCCTGCGAATGCTCGGCGATGCCTGCCCGGGCCGCATTGCTGGCCTGGGTGAACTGCACATAGTTCGGCACGGCGCGCTGGAAGAAGCGATTACGCAGCGTGTCGCGTAGCGCATAAGTGCGCAGCAGATTGGCGGCCACAAATTCGCCGATGTCGCCGCTCGATTCGAGGCCGATGGCGCGCGGATTGGCCAGGTCGCTCATCCGGCAGTACAGGGCGCCGAGCCGTGAAGGATCGTTGCGCGTCTGGTCGCTCAGCAGGTGCCAGGCGAAGCCGATGACCACGGTGTCGAACTGCACCTCACGCCGTTCGACCACCTGGTGATCCAGCAGGCATTGCCAGTCCCACAGCCCGGTGCCGTCCGGCGTCACCTTGGCAATGGACATGTCCGGCAGTGCTTGGCTCAAGACCGGCGATGCGACGCCGTTGTTGGTCAGAGAATTGCCGAGCAGCAGCAAAGAGTGCCGTTGCGGCTCGCCTGCCGCGGCAATGATCTTGGGGATTTCGGCGACGTGGGCCAGGTTGCCGGACAGCCGAGGCTCGGCCAGCCTCAGACCGATGTCCACTAGCGCAATGGCTGCAAGCAGGGCAAAAACCACCCGCGTTTCAGTGGCGCGCAGGAGCGCGCCCAATCTGCTGGTCATGAATAAACTCTGCGGTCCTCTAGTGCTGGCTAAAGAATCCGGATCGCGCCGATGCGGTCAGACACCCATGATGAAGGCATCTTCCGCTCGCTGCTGCGACGTGCGACACGCTCGGCGATCCTGGCCTTCCCCGGGCGAGAAGGCCCAGGACTGAAGAATGCATCACACGGCCCACCGTCCAACCCGCTATGATTGCCGGCCTTTGCGTACTAGCCGTTGTATCGTGGCGCTCACAGACTCCAAGTCATGAATTCTGCGCGACCGAGCCTTCCCGCCACAAGTGATCCTAAGTCTCACACGCCGCCAGCCTCGCAGCGGCTCAGAGTGCTCATGGTCAATTCGACGCTGCACATCGGCGGCGCCGAGCAGGTCGCGGCCAACCTGACCAGGCATCTGGAGCGGCGGCAGTTCGATGTCACCGCCTGCTACCTGAAGGAAAACGGCATCGTCGGCCAGCAGATGCTGGATGCCGGCGTGGACCTGGTGCCGATTCCCGGCTACCGCGGCAAGAAGGACTACTTCACCGCGCTGAAGCTGCGCAAGCTCATCAAGCAGCGTGGCATCCAATTGCTTCACAGCCATGACATCCATGGTTTGATGGATTCGGCTTTCTGCCGGCTCACCGTGCCCGGCCTGCGTCACGTCCATACCTTCCATTTCGGCAACTACCCGCATATTTCGCCGCGCTACGCGCGCATCGAGCGACTGCTGTGGCGAGTGCCGGATGCCTTGATCGCCGTCGGTCACGAGCAGGCAGCGACCATTCGCAAGCTGCACGACATTCCGGCAGAGCGCATGCAGGTGATCTGGAACGGCACCGACGCGCCTGCACCGGATCTGGCGCCGGAAGTCCTCGCGCAATTGCCCCGTGACGGCACCCCCGTCATCGGCAGCATCAGCACGCTCATTCCGCAGAAGGGCTTGCCGGATCTGCTGCAGGCGGCTGCATTGCTTCGACAACAGAACAAGCGCTTTCTGCTGATCCTCGCCGGGGAAGGCAAACTGCGCCGGGAGCTGGAAGCCCAGGCTCACAGCCTCGGGCTGCAGGATTGCGTGCGCTTTCTGGGCTGGGTGAATGCAGCTTCTCGCAGAGCGCTTCCGGCCTGCGACATCTTCGTGCAGTCCTCGCACTGGGAAGCGATGTCGGTGGTCGTGCTCGAAGCGATGGCCGGCGCCAAACCCATGGTCATCACCTCGGTCGGCGAGAACTCGCGCGTCGTGATCAACGAGCAAAGCGGCCTGGTCGTCCCTGCCCGCTCGCCCGAAGCACTCGCCGAGGGACTGGCCCGTCTGCTCGATGACGTCGAACTGCGCCATCGACTGGGGGCAGCCGCTCAACAACGCTTCGGTGAGCTGTTCACCGTTCAGCAGATGGTGCACAACTACGAACGGCTGTACGCGCAGCTGATCAAAGGCCCAGACGCAATGACTGCGGCGGAGAAAGCGGCGTGACCGGAGGGCAAAGCGAAGCAATGAGCGCGGTCGAAGACATTCCGCCAGCGGCGACGCAGACTCGAACCGCATTGGCGGGAACGCTTGCGATCAGCTGGGAACAGCACCGCCGCACGCGAGAATTGTGTGCCTGGCTGGGACTGCCGCTGCACGAAGTCACGTTCACCGCTTCCCGGTTCAAACGCTACGCGAGGCTCGCAAAACAGACGTTGAGCCTGCTCGCGCAGCATCGGCCCAAAGTGCTGTATGTGCAGAATCCATCGTTGATGCTGGCATTGCTGGCGCTGGCGGCGCGGCCGTTCCTCGGCCGCTACAAGGTCATCATGGATGCGCACAATGAAGCTGTCGCGCCGTTCACTCACGCCTATTGGCCGGTCACCTCACTGACACGGCATGCGCTGCGCTCGGCGGATGTAACGATCGTAACGAACGCCGCACTGGCCGATCAGGTGCGAGCAGTCGGCGGCACGCCCCATGTACTGCCCGATCGCCTGCCCACCCCGCCCTTCGCGCCCACGGCGCCGTTGCAGCTCGAAGGTCCGCTGCAGGTGATGGTCGTGGCTACCTATGCCGCCGATGAGCCGATCGCGGAGATCATCGAAGCAGCGCGGATGCTGGGCGATCAGTATCAGCTGAGCATCACCGGCCGCGAAACCAAGCTGCCTGCCGAACAACGCGCGCGCTTGCCCGCCAACGTGCGGCAGACCGGTTTTCTGTCCGAAGAAGCGTACTGGGAGCTCATGCGCGACAGTCACATCGTGCTCGATCTCACGCTCAAGCCCAACTGCCTGGTCTGCGGCGCTTATGAATCGCTGGCGCTGCGTCGGCCCATGGTGCTGACTGGCAATCCTGCCACCGTGGATCTGTTCGGAAAGGTTGCGCTGTTCCCCAAAGAGCACGACGCCGCCAGCATCGCCGAATGTTTACAACGCTCGCGGGAGCAGCTCACGCAGCTCAACGACAGTGTGCTCACCGAACAGCCGCGCTTCGAGCAGCGCTGGCTGGAGCACGGCCGACGGTTGCGTGAGAGGATTTCGAGCTGGCTCTAGCCGCCTCGTCGCTCATCGCCGCATCGGCATGACGACCCGCTTGAACTACTGCTGCAAGGCCACCTGCAACTGATCGGCAAGCGCGGTCGTGAAGCGCAGCCTGCCATTGGCATTCAGATGATATCGATCCGGTTCGTAATCATCCGGGGCCAGATCCTGATCGGTCAGCGGTGTCAGAATCGGCACACCGAGCTCCCTGCCCAACTGCTGCAAGGCCGGCGTATGCTCCGCGGTCAGCGGCGGCATCAAAACCACGATCAGCTTGGCGTCGGCCGCGTCCGCGATCGCTCTCATGGCCGTCAATCGCTCCTTGCCTACCGTCAGAATATCATCCAGCTGCGGCGACGGGGCGCCGCCTCCGCGAGTGATCAACCGGGTCAGCTCCGGCATCGACGGCAATAGCCGGCCCAGCACGTTCTTGCGGATCTCCTTGCGCAAGGCCCAGAACGTGCTGATGTTCGCGACGAATATATCGGCTGCGCCGCTGGGCGGCAGGTCGAGCGCCTGGGCGATCTCGAGAGTGTCGCGAGTGCGCATCAGATAATGCGCAAACAATTCCGTGCGCACGCCCGAGCCGATCAGATGGCGCGGCTCGAAACACACGACGAATGCACTGGGCCGCGCGCCATCGGCGGTCAGGCGCTTCATGCCGAAGTACCAGTCGTAGAACTGGGTCTGCTCCATGCCGAAGCGAACACCGCGCCATGCCGGCCCCAACGGCTCATTGAGCTGAGCGACGTCCACGCCGGCAATCAACAGGGAGTTGCCCACGATCAGCATCTCCTTGCGATCGCTGCCAGTCATGGCCATGGCCCGGGCGAGTTTCGATTCAAGGTCGAGTCTGCTCAGCGTGTTGCTCATCTTGGGCACGAACAGCCGCGCTCCGAACTCCGCTACCACGCATAGCGCGAAGAGACACACCAGCAGTACCTTCGTCGCCCGGACCAGATCCGAGCGCGTGTTGCCGGCGCTGGCCTCAGAACTGGAAGTAGATGAATGCATTGGCTGAGCTACCTGCAAAGATCAGGGTCGTAACCATGAGCGACATGGCCACCGCAACGCGTCGCATTGCGGGCAAGCCTTCGAATATATATTCCTCTGCGCGCCGCTCGTTCAACAAGTCGATCAGGAACATCGGCAACGTGACCGCAATGAGGAAGGTGAAGGCGGTGCCGTATTCAGGAATCCACACGAGCTGACCAATGCCGGACAACATCTCGAACGCCTCGTGCACCGACGTGGCGCGGAAGAACACCCAGCTCAAGCACACCAGGTGGAAAATGAAGATCCTGCTGAGCCACACCGAGACGACGCCCGGCGAACTTTGAGTTGCGCCGTCTGCCGTCTCCAGACCGAGCACGCGGCGACCGAAGCGCTCTACGGCCAGACCCACACCATGGATGCCGCCCCAGATGACGAACGTCCAGTTCGCGCCATGCCATAGCCCGCCGAGCAGCATGGTGGTCATGAGGTTGCGGTAGGTCTTGACCTCGCCATGCCGATTGCCGCCGAGCGGTATGTATAGATAGTCCCGCAGCCAGGTACTGAGGCTTATGTGCCAGCGCCGCCAGAAGTCCTGCAGGCTGGTGGCGAGGTAGGGCTGCTTGAAGTTCACCATGAAGTGGAACCCCATGAGCTGCGCCGAGCCGCGGGCAATATCGCTATAGCCGCTGAAGTCCCCGTAGATCTGCCACGCGAACGCATAGGCGCCGATCGCGAGCACCGCCAGGTTCGGCTCACCCAACTTGCCGCTGAAGGCGGCATCCGCGAGCAGCGCACAGTTGTCGGCAATGACCACCTTTCTGAACAGACCCATCGCGATCAGCTGCAGGCCGCCGTAGAAACGATCGATGTCGAAGGTTCGCGCGGCCTGCACTTGCGGCAGCAAGTGTGACGGCCGCTGGATGGGGCCTGCGATCAGATGCGGGAACAGGCTGATGAACAGCGCATAGTCGACCAGCGAGTCCGCCGGCTTCAGGCGTCGGTGATACACATCGACGATGTAAGCCACGGCCTGGAACGTATAGAACGAGATGCCCGGCGGCAGCAGGATCTGCAGCGTCGTGTCCGACACCGGGATCCCCATCGTGGCCATCATCGTCGAGAACGAATCGATGAAGAAGTTGAAGTATTTGAAGAAGCCGAGGAAGCCCAGATTCAACCCGATGGACACGATCAGCGCCGTGCGGCGTTTGATGGGATCGTCGGACCGGTCGATCAGGTGAGCGCAGAAATAGTCCACCAGCGTGGAGATCAGGATGAGGCCGAGAAAACGCCAGTCCCACCAGCCATAGAACAGGTAGCTCGCGCACAGCAGCAACACGTTCTGGCCGCCCCGCCGCAGCCGCCAGTAGCAGACCACGACGATCGTCAGGAACACGAAATAGACCGGCGTATCGAAAAGCATTTTTGTGTGATGCCTGCTGAGCCGCTGCTGTAGCCGGGTGATGAGGTGCGCGGATGCTGCCCTCAAACCTCGAGCGCGAACTTACAATTTTCCGAAAAGTATCCGAAGTCCGTGTTTCGCACAGTGAACTGCGCACCGGTATTGAACTCATGGGCGAGATCGGGCTCGCCCATTCTCCGCGCTCCCCGCCGATCCGTCAGGCGACCCGCTTGGACGCTATCAACTTGTCAAAATATTCGATGGTCTTCGCCAGACCGGCGCGTAGCTGCACCTTGGGGCTCCAGCCCAGCACCTGCTGCGCCTTCTCGATGTTCGGACGACGCTGCTTCGGATCATCCTGCGGCAACGGCCGACGCTCGATCCTGGATTTCGAGCCGGTGAGGTCGATGATGTTCTGTGCCAGCTCCAGCATGGTGAACTCCCCAGGATTGCCGACATTGATCGGCCCGGTCACCTCATCGCCGGTCGCCATCAGCGCCATAAACGCATCGATCATGTCGTCGACATAACAGAACGAGCGCGTCTGGCTGCCGTCGCCATAAATGGTGATGGGCTGATTCTGCAGCGCCTGCATGATGAAGTTCGACACCACACGGCCGTCGTTGGGATGCATCCGCGGGCCATAGGTGTTGAAGATGCGAATCACCTTGATGCGCAACTGGTGCTGCCGGTAATAGTCGAAGAACAGCGTTTCGGCACAGCGCTTGCCCTCGTCGTAGCAGGAACGCGGACCGATCGGATTGACGTTGCCCCAATATTCCTCGACCTGCGGATGCACTGCCGGATCGCCATACACCTCGGAAGTCGAGGCCTGGAAGATCTTCGCGCGCGTGCGCTTGGCCAGGCCGAGCATGTTGATCGCGCCGTGCACACTGGTCTTGGTGGTCTGCACCGGATCGTGCTGGTAGTGAATCGGCGATGCCGGGCAGGCCAGGTTGTAGATTTCATCGACTTCGACATACAGAGGAAACGTCACGTCATGACGCATCAGCTCGAAATGCGGGTTGTCGATCAGCTGCGCGATGTTGTCCTTGGCGCCGGTGAAAAAGTTATCGACGCACAGCACGTCGTTGCCCGCCGCCAGCAGGCGGTCGCACAGATGTGAGCCAAGGAAGCCTGCTCCGCCGGTGACCAAGATCCGTTTTCTACTGAATTGACCCATTAAACACTACTCGCTGTAACCGTTTGACTCGATGAACTGGACGCCTGCGTAATCGGCAGCCGCAGGATTTCCGCATAGACCGCCATGGTCTTCTCGACAGTGTGCTGCATGCGGAAGTGAGTTGCCATGCGTTCGTAGCCCTGCTTGCCGATCCGGGCGGCATACTCCGGATCGTTCAGGAACCGATCGATCGCCTCGGCCAGGTCCTGAGGCTTGCCCGGATCGACCAGCAATCCGCTCTCGCCGTTCACGACCACTTCGGCCGGCCCGCCGATGGTGGTGGAGATCAGCGGCTTGGACAACGACATCGCCTCGAGCGTCACGATGCCGAAGGGCTCCGGCTCGATGGACGTGTGGGTGACGACATCCATCAACTGCATGTAGTCGATGGCGTTGCGCTGAAAACCGGTCAGGACGATATTGTCCATGACCCCCAATTCGCGGGCGATGCGATCGAGCCGCTCGCCGTAGGCATGATCCGCCTTGCCGCAGTCACCGACCAGCAAACAGCGCAACTGAGGATATTTGCTCTTCAGCAGGGCGGTGGCACGGACCAGGGTCTCCTGACCCTTCCACTCACGGATGTTGCCGACCACGCCGACGATCGGCACGCCCTCGGGAATGCCGTGCTTGCGGCGCAGCTCTGCCGGCGTTTCCTTGAGTTGATAGCGCCCCAGATCGATGCCGTTGTGGATCACCTGAATATTCGGAAAGTCGACACCGTGGGAACGCATGAAGTTGTGAACCGCGTGCGACACGCAAAGAATGCGATCGAGCCGCCGGCCGAAGTACCGGGAGATCCGCGAATAGCCCTGATTGATGCCCATCTCATGCGTGATGCAGGGAATGCCGGCTCGCCGTGCGGCCAGCATCCACGGATGATTGCGCGTCATCGAGTTGTTGAGATTGATCAGGTCCACCTGGTTCTCGCGCAGATAGCGTGCATACACATGGGCCTGCGCGAACAAGCCGCGCTGCAGATTCATGAGCCGCTTCAGCGGCCGCAGCATGCGATTCAAGCCGGGTCGTTGGAACTCGAACGGCGGCAGGTTATCGAACAATACGACCTCAGCGCCCGCTTCCTTGAAGGTGTCGATGAGATAGTTTTCCTGGTGAAAACCGATGATAGGCTGATAGCGAGACCGGTCCAGACCGCGGACCAGGTCGAGCAACACGAAGTACGAGCCGCCAACCGTGCCGTCCCGGTTGCCTTCGATGAAAAGTAAGCGCTTGGGCATAAATCCTCTACTGAACCGCGGTTCGACACTCGTTACCAGCGTCTAGGACATCCACGGCGAACATCCGATTTTATCCGCTTCCAGCGCACACCTGTGTGAGGCATCCCCCAACCCCACCGCACCATGTGTACAGCCATCCGACGCTCACTTTCGGGCGCTATCGGCGACCATACCGGTGCGCTAGGGTAATGGAGCCGGCCGGCGCAGGCCATTGTCGTTTGGGGTACTGGCCCCAGGCCTGAAGCGCCCGCAACAGCCGACTGCGAACCAGGCGACACATTGGTAAGGGTTGCTTAGGTATGATTCGCAGTCTCCAACTGCAGTTTTCCAACCGCGTGACCGAGACACCCTTCTTTTTCGCCCGTCAGGATGCCCGGCTGTTCGGCCTCCTGCATCTGCCCGAGGGCGCGGCCAAACCACTCGCCTTCCTCATGAGCCATCCGTTCGGCGAGGAAAAGTTGTGGAGCCACCGCGTCTTCGTCAGTTGCGCCCGAGCCCTGGCCGCGCGCGGCCATGCGGTCCTGCGTTTCGATTACTTTGGCGCCGGCGACAGCAGCGGGATGAGCGCCGAGGCCAGCCTCGACACACATCGCAAGGACCTGCAGGCCGCGCTCGCCGAGCTCCAGCGGCGCGTCCCGGAGATCGAGCAGATCGGATTGATCGGGCTGCGCCTGGGTGCAACCTTTGCGGCCCTGCTATGCGAATCGAATGCACGCCAGCCGATCTCCCCTGCCCTGCGCGATGCGCCGCTGGTGCTGTGGGATCCGATTCTGGACGGCGATGCCTATTTTCAGGAGCTGCTGCGGTCCAATCTGAGTACCCAGCTGGCGGTCTACGGCAAGGTGGTCGACAACCGGGAAGTGCTCACCGCCCGCATCCGCGCCGGTGGCAGCGTGAATGTGGACGGCTATGAGATTGGCAAGGCGTTGCTCGAGAGCTGCGGCGTGAGCACTTTGCTCACAACCGAAACCAAACATCACACCGGCCCGGCACTGGTGGTTCAGATCGCCGCTACCGAGGCCCAGAAGGAACGCGCCGACCTGAAGGCGCTCGCGTCCAGCTATCGTCAAGGCATGCTCGCACGAGCGGCCGAGCAACCGTTCTGGCGCGAGATCAAACCCTTCTATCCACGCGCCAGTCAGCTTCAGGAACTCACTCTGCGCTGGCTGGACGAAGTGACGGGCGCCGCACCGGCCGAGTCGGTCGGCGCCGCCGCGTCGGGTCGTTGAGTATGACTGTGGCAGGAGCCTCGAACATGCAACAGGCTGGCGATGTCAGCGCCGTCACCTTCAGTAGTGGCGATGGCCATACCTTGTTCGGCACCCTGCACTCCCCAGCCGGCGCTCGCGAGGATCTGCCCGTCGTCGTGCTGCTCTCGCCTGGCGTGAAAATGCGCGTCGGCCCCGGCCGCTTGTACGTCCCGCTCACGGACGCGCTGGTGGCGATGGGCTATCGGGTGTTCCGTTTCGATTTCTATGGCCTCGGCGATTCCACGGGCGAGCTGCAGGAAACCCTGCTGGCGGATGTTTATAACAACATCGAAGTGGGCCGCTACGTCACCGACACTCGCAGCGCCATACAGTGGCTGCGTGAGAACACGCACGCGAAGAAATTCATTCTCGGAGGCCTTTGCGGAGGCGCGATCACGGCCCTGCTGACCGCGGAACGCGAGCCTGATGTCGAAGGGCTGCTGTCGCTCGGCATGACGGTCACGCTGGCCAGCAACGCAGCAACGCCCGCGAAATATCTGACCCGAGCGCAATTGGATTCGCGCCGGCAGGGATACTACCGACGCCTGCTGCAGCCCAGGTCGTGGTGGCGGCTGCTCACATTCCAGAGCGAGTACGCAGTGATCTGGCGCTCGATGAAACGCCTCGTCGTCAAGGAAAAGCCTGCCGCTCAGACCCCGGCCGCGGCCACCGCCGAACAGCGGGGCAACGCCAATCCGCTGTTCCCGCCGGCTTTCTTTGCGTTCCTGAAACGCGGCGGACGAGCGCTCATGCTGTTCAGTGAAAAGGACCGCCTGCAGTCCGAGTACGAAGAGAAATTCGCGGCGCCGTTCGCCGACCAGCTGCGGCCCTACCTGCCGCAGCTCCAGCAGCACATCGTGGCCGAAGCCAATCACGTGCTGTCGTTCACGCCGTGGCAAAAAGAAATGGTCGCCGTCAGTTGCAGCTGGTTACAGAGTCTGCACGGAGCAAAGTGAGCATGAGCGACGCTCACTCGGCGGAGGCGCCGGACTATCGACTCGACCACGTCTGCCTCGCCGTGCGGAAAATCGCTCCGGCGCGCGCGGTGCTCGAGAAGATGCTGGGCTACACGGCCCGCACCGAAGTAGTCACCAATACACGCCAGCAGGTGAACGTGCAGTTCATGCGCAAGGCAGGTTCGATCGATATCAAACTGATCGAGCCGTCGTCCCTGTCCTCACCGCTGGTGGACTTCATCAAAGAGCGCGGCGGTGGACTGCACCATCTGGCGTTCAAGACGCAGGCCGTGGCGGCCGGCGTGCAGGATCTGGAATCCAAGGGCGCCCGGGTGCTCACCCCTCCGCAGCCTGGTGAAGCGTTCGACGAGGCCGACATCGCCTTCGCATTCCTCGGCGCCGGCCTGAACATCGAGCTCATCGACACCGATCAGCGCCGTCTCGAAAAACAATAGCGACGCATCATGGCCGACCTGCAATCCTCGATCTTGTTCCGGGCCGCGAAGAACTATCGCGAATACCGGCGTCTGCGTCGCATGCGCAACCAGCCGCTCTCGGTGGCGCCGCAAAGCTATCCGGCGTACGTCATCAACCTGGAGCGCAGCCCGGAGCGCCGGCTGTACATCACCAGCCATCTGCGCAGTCTGGGCATCGAGCCCACCGTAGTGCCGGCGTTCGACGGCAAGAAGCTGCTGCTCGATGAGGTGATCCGGGACGGCCGGTACGACGATGAGGTTTCCCGCCGCACCTTCGATCGGTCGCTGTCGATGGCCGAGATCGGCTGCGGCTTGAGCCATCTGTCGATCTATCAGCGCATGGTCCAAGACGGAACGCCGTACGCGCTCGTCAGCGAAGACGATGCACAGTTCGGCCCGGACGCCCGGCAGCGCATCGAAGCGGCGCTCAAGGCCGCTCCGGCGGACTGGGGCGTCATCCAGCTGCGCTTCGACACCCGTCATTTCGAGCCGCCCACGGATGGCCTGGTGCGGTTCAAGTTCGGCGACGCCCTGCCCGTCGCCGCGACCGCCTATCTGATCAGCCAGCGCGCCGCTCGGGTGCTCGCAGAGAACACCCTGCCGATTCGTTATCCCGCCGACTCACTGCTCGGCCGGGTCGATCAGTGGGGCTTGCAGGCGCATGGCGTGTGGCCGGAGCTGGTGGGCGTGAACAACGTGTTCCCCTCGGCGATTCAGGGCAATCGCAATTCCCGCTTCCGCGCCTCCAACTTCGTCAAGAACCTGCTGTTGAAGGTATTCGGCTGAGCGTTACTTCTTGGCCTTGAGCACGGTCTTGATCATGCCGATGTTCATCGGAATGTAGACCGCCGTTCCGGTCAGGATCAGCCATACGATCTTGACCCTGCTCTCGGGCAGTAACTGATCGGCAAGCCAGATCGCGGCGCCCGCGGCGATGGACTTCACGATGCCAGGCAGCAGCGGCCGCAACACTTCGGCAGCGCTCGCGCCCATCACCTTGGTGACCTGGTACAGGCCATACAGCAGGTTCAGCACCATCACGAAACTCATCGCCGCCGCGGCGCCGACCGTGCCCCACAGTTTGATGGCCGGCACGATCAGCACCAGGATGCCCACCACACGCAGCACGGCGATCCGGAAGCCGATGTCCGGCCGGCCGATGCCGTTGAACATGTAGCCGTTGACGGTCACGATCGCATGCACCGCGCCGTACAGGCACAGGATGCGAAACGGATCGACCGCATCTTCCCAGCCCGCGCCATAGAACGCGCCGATCATGGTGCCGGCCGCAGCGGCCATGCCTGCCATCACCGGCATCACCAGCGAAGCAATGACGTCGCTGACCTGAGCGAAGGTCTTGCGCAGCACCGGCAGGTCGTTCTGAATCTTGCTGTAGGCCGGGAACATGATGTTCGAGAGCACGAAGGCAACGTGCGTCGGCGGGAAGTTCGCCAGCAGGAACGCCACCGAGTAATGGCCGAGCTGCCCGACATCGAGCATCTTGCCGATCACCGCGCCGCCCGCCTCGGCGGCGATGAACATGAGGATGGTCGAGGCCGTGATGAACTTGCCGTAGTGAAGCAGTTCCATCGCGATCTTGCGATCGATATGAAACACCGGCTTGCCGGGCACGAGCATGTAAGACATCGCGGACTTGATCATTGCCGCCGCGACGAAGCTTGCGACCAGCGCCCACACCGAGCGCGTCCACCACGCAATGGCGATGGCAATGACGAAGGAGGAGAAGCCGACCACGTTCTCGATGATCGCGACCTTCTTGAAATCCAGATCGCGGATGGTCCGGGTCAGATCGATGTTCGCCAGACCCGAGAACAGAAAGCTCACACCGAGCACGCTGATCAGCGCGACCAGCTCGGAGTTCTCGTAGAAGGACGCCATGCCGAAGGCCACCGGCGCCATCAGCACGGCCAGCAGAATGCCGCGCAGAGCAAGCAACGTGAACGCCGTGTCCTTGGCCTCGGCCCAATCGCCCTGACGCTGCACCATGGCGCTGCCGAAGCCGGTTTCGGTGATCAGCTGCGCGCCGCGGATGGCCATGAGAGAAAGCGCCATCAAGCCGAACGCCTCCGGGGCGAGCAGGCGCGCGAGAACTGCGGACTTGGCAAAGGTCAGACCGTTGACGCCGAAGGTCGCCAGCGCCTGCCAGAAGCCGGAGCGGAGGATTTTGCTTCTCAGCGACCCGTCGGTGCGGTTGAGAAAGCCGAAGAGTTCGCCGGCACGGGTAGTGAGTTTGCTGAACATCCGCACAAGGCTACATGGCCGGCGGGGCCAGCGTCACGCCCCACTCCTCAGTGCGGATCGAAGGAGTGTCAACGAAATCGACGGCGGGCATTGCGCCCGCCGTCTTGCACTACAGCTTTGTTGTTACTGAACGCTGTTGAGGACCGGAGGATTCGGCCGCACGACGCTGCCGGCTTCCGGATCGGTCTCCGACAGGCGCCAGTTGTCCCAGCGCTGCGTTCCGCTGGCAGTCGACTCCACGACGTAGTTCGACATGATCAGCTTGTTGGGCAGCACCGAGCTGTTCTCGCGCAGCTGCACGTTGGTGTGCTCGCCCTTCAACACGCCATTGACCCAGAAGCGCACGATGCCGTTCGCCTGTCCCGGCGTATTCGGCTTGACGAACAGCTTCAGCTTGTCCCACTGCCCGTAGCGCACCGTCGCTTTGGTGCCGATGTTCTGCGAGACGTTCGGCATGGAGCGATTGAAGCTGCCATCGGCATTCCACTTCAGATGATCGATGAAGTAGGTATTGTCGGCGCACCACACGTTGACGATGATCTGATAGCGGCGACGACCATCGTTCGGGTCTTCCAGATTGATGATGGCGATCTTGTGCACCACTGCGCCATCGGCGAAGCGGAAGCCGGTGTCGAAACGGCTGTCGAACGTCAACCACACTCCGTTGGTGGCGCCTTCGCCGCCCACGCGGCGATTGTCACCAAATACGTATTCCTTGTAGTTGTCGGTCGAGCGACCCGGCGTCATCACCGCCTGCGTCGAGTAGCGGCCGTCCGAGGCGACCGACGAGCTGATCGTCATCGACGCATCCAGACCG
>Ga0182742_1000330_pt1 | contig 80890 bp, 71 predicted proteins | sample eDN5th37CBELigMG_FD_128880 | JGI IMG/M metagenome (GOLD analysis project Ga0182742, IMG submission 128880) | Enriched Miracle-Growth compost microbial communities from Emeryville, California, USA - eDNA 5th pass 37_C BE-Lig MG (version 2)... ...
CTTCGCGCGCGTCGTTCATCGTCACCAGCGTGTGAATGTTCTTGACGAGAAGTGTGCCCATAAACTCATTGCCGCTCGCCAGGCAGCAGTATGTTCAGCAGGAGCGCGCACATTCCGCCGGTCGCGATGCCTGAGTGGAACGTGCTCTTGAGCAGCGGTGGGAGCTTGTCCAGCGCCTCCGGAACGAAGGTTACGCCCAGCCCGAGCCCAAGAGAGATGGCGAGTATTGTCGCGTTCCGCCGGTTCATCTGCACGCTTGAGAGAATGCGTAGTCCGGCAGCCGCAACCATCCCGAACATGATGAGCGTGGCGCCGCCGAGTGCCGCGGGCGGCAGTGCCTGAACGAGCACACCCACGACGGGGATGAGTCCCAGCACCATCAGCATTCCGCCCACGAAGAGTCCCACGTACCGGCTGCCCACGCCCGTGAGCTGAATGACGCCGTTGTTCTGCGCGAACGTCGTACTGGGAAAGGAGTTGAGGCTTGCGCCGACGGCGGAGGCGAGTCCGTCGGCGAGCAGCCCGCCGCGGATTCTCCTGACGTAGGAAGGCCCGGAGATCGGTTGCCCGGTGAGCGAGGAGGTCGCCGTGAGATCGCCGATCGACTCCATCACCGTGATGAGATACATCACGACGAACGGAATGAACGCCGTCCACTCGAAGCCCAGCCCGAAACGGAAAGGCTGTGGAATCGTCACGGCCGGCATCGATGCGAGTGCCGGAAAATCGATACGCCCCATGATCGCGGCAGCGATGTATCCCACCGCCAGCCCGATCACCACGGAAAGCATCCGCACCCCGGGAAGGCGGCTGGCATTGGTGACGAGAACAGTGCCAACGACGAGCCCGGCGAGCAGCAGGTTCTGCAGGCTCCCGAACGTGCCGTCGCTCTGCGCGCCATAGCCACCCGCGACGTTCACCATCCCGACTTCGATCAGCGTGAGCCCAATCAGGAGCACCACGGTCCCAGTGACGATCGGCGTGATCACCGCGCTCGCGTACTGAATGAAGCGGCTCAACGCCATCACGATGATCGCGCCGGCCAGGCACAGCCCGAACACGACGCCCAGAGCATCCGTCGCGCTGGCACCGCCCGCGATCAGAACGCCGGCGGTCGAGATGACGGGCGCGATGAACGTGAAGCTCGTCCCCTGAATGCTGAGCAGTCCGGAACCGATCGGCCCGATGCGGCTCGTCTGCAGGATCGTTGCCGCGCCCGAAACGAACAGGGACATGCTGACGAGATACGCGGTATCAGCCGCACTGAGCTTGAGCGCGCCCGCGATGATGAGCGGCGGAGTGATCATCCCCACGAACACCGCGAACACATGCTGGAGCGCCACCAGCAGCGTGCGCGGAAGCGGCGGCGCCTCGTTCAGCCCGTAGATCAGGTCCGAGGAGGGCGCGGCTGCCTCCGCGTCGCCCGGTGCGTGCGTCAAGGGCTGAGCGGTGGCGTGTGGTCTTTGTATGTCGTCCACTTGCTCACGATCTCATCGACGACGACCGCACCCACGCGATAAGCCGCTTCCACCGAAGCATCCAGGCCCGCGTATCCGTCGTTCTCTTTCAGGAGATGCTCGGCGGCGCTCATGCCGGGCGGCGGCATGGTGTAGTTACTCGCGGTTCGCAGGACCATCACGCGGTCCTTGTTCACCTTACCGGTGGGATGCAGGTACGTGAGAGCCTGGAACGTGCCGGTGTCTTCCATCGCGGAGGTGACGAAGTTGCCTTTGCCCTCGCTCCAGTAGTCCACCCACTTGTTGGCCCAATCGTTCAGCACCTTCCCGTGCCAGAACGTCATGGCCGCGAGTTGGTCGCCCTTCAGCACGAACGGCGGTTTCTGGGCGTTCGGATAGCCCACGAACTTCTCGCGCGTTTCCTTGAGGCTTGGGTGATCGTCGAGCTTCGTGTCCTTCGTGAGCTGATAGGCCCACTCGGTGAGCGCGGGATTCAGCCGGAGCATCTCACCCGTCGGCTGTGGCTTTTTCGGGTCGAAGGGCTTTCTCGTGTAGCGCGCGAAGTAGCCCGTCGGCCAGTCCGCTGGAATCTCCCGCGCATCGATCTCGTGGGCGAGGTCGCCATCGACGAGGTATTCCGCCCAGGCGGCCGAGCCGATCGAGGCGTCCGCCGGATCCACGCCCGCGATGCCCGCCACGAGCCAGTAGGCTTTCGAAAGGTCGAAGCGCGGATCGAGGCCGAGCGCCATCGCCGCGGTCGCCGAGTTCGTCGTGCCGATTCCGGTGACCATGCCCAGCACGCCGGTTTCGGGGTTGAGATACAGGTCGTGATGGTGCGCGAACGGAATCTGCTGCGTGAGTTTCTGGCGCTCGCGCCACAACTGGAACTCGCCCGCCGTGTCTCCCGTGTCGGCCCCGATCTCGAACATGGTCACGACGACCACTTTGACTTCGATCGGCTTGCCCGTGGCAGCGGTCGCCGCCGCCGCGCTGGCGCCCGACGGCGCCGTTGCCGCGGACGATTCCTGCGAGGACGAACATCCCCCGCAGCCCAAAGCGATCCCTGCCGCGCCGGCAAGCGCAAGTCCGATGCTTTTCCAATGCCCGAGGGCGGGGCGGGCGCCCGCCTGCAGCGCCCGCCCGCCCGAGGTTTCTTTCCTCATCGTGCCTCTTTCGTCTCGTCTCTTTCGTGTCTGTCTCGTCGTTCGATCCCGGAGTCGCACGTCAGAACTTGTAGGACGCCGAGACCAGGTAGTTGCGCGGGAGCTCCGGCAGCACCACCGACGATCCGAAGAGATCCGGGAAGTTCGAACGGAAGTACCGCTCGTCCGTCAGGTTCTTGCCCTGCAGGCCGAAGCGCCACGGGCCGTGCTCGTAGTACACGCTGGCGTTGACCAGGGTGTAGGAGGGCAGCTTGACCGTCTTCGAGAAGCCGGCCCACGCCGAATCCACGTGTGTGGCGCCGATGCTCGCAGTTACGCCATCCAGCGCGCCGGGCAGGCTGAGGAGCGCGTACAGGCTGTACATGTTCTCTGGAAGGCCGGCTTTGCGGGCGGCTTCTTTTGAGTCGCCGAGCAGCACGATGGACGGAACGACACCGCCGAGGAACAGCGCCGGGTCCACGCCCGGCAGATCTCCCGCGCCCGCGAAGCTGAACTGCGTGCCCGTGTCGAGCGCCGTGAGGTTCGTGACCTCGATGTTCGTGTACGCGCCCGTGAGCGTGACGATGGGATTGACGACCCAACGTGCCTCGAATTCGTAACCCTTCGCCTCGGTGGTGTTGTTGGTCACCGTGTCCTGGGCATTGAAATCGATGCGGCTCTGTTTGAAGTAGTCCGCGGCGAGATACAGCTGCCCGCCGAGGAGGCTCGCCTTGATGCCGTATTCGTCGAGATCCGAATCCGCCACCGCCGTGCCGCCGGCGATGTTGCTCGGGTCGATCTGGCCGCCCTGGCCGATGATGAGTGTGGACTGGCGCGCGATCGTCGCGTACGGCCGCAGCCCGAAGGGCAGCTCGTACGAGAGACTCACGGACCAGGACGTCGCACCCTGGCTGTCGCTCGCCTTGAGCCCGGCATTCGAGTTCGCGTCCGGCAGGCCCTCGGCCTTCATGTCGATGTCGTCGTAACGGACGCCGCCGAGGAGGTTCAGGCGCTCGAACAACGTGAGATCCACCATGCCGGCGAGACCGATATCGGTGTACTCGCCGCGCACGTGGTTCGAATAGCTCTCCTGGCCGCGTGTCGCCATGGAGCGGCGGTCGATCGGCGTGCCGATGCTCGTGAGATCGCGCCGGTCGAAGTACTCGAAGTCGAAGTTGTCGCCGTGCTCGAACTTCTGGTGGCGGATGGACGGAGATACCTGGAAGTTCGCTACCACCGGCCCTTCGCTCTTGCCGAGCGAGAAGCCGAAGATCAGCTGATCCTCGAACACCCACGTGTCCGCCATCTGCGAGAAGCCGTAGGCGTTCTCGTTCACGTTATCAAGAGACTCGTAGAAGGTCTTGTTGGTGAGCTTCATGCCGTTCGGCAGGTCCCACATGAGGTCGAAGTACAACGTGACGACGTCGTCTTCGAGCGTATCGTCCTCCTGTACCAGCACGTCGCTGCCGTGGAGTTGCGTGGTGCCCGGATTCAGCAGCCGCATGTTCGGGTGGTCGCTCAGGATGTCCGTGATCTCAGCGGCCGTCAGGGTGGACGGTGCGAAGATGAAGGCGGAGATGTCGCCCGCGACGGCCTCGTCCGCATCCAGGAGACCGTTGCCGTTGGTGTCGAGCGAGGCGGGGCTGCCGGTGATGTACGTCCCATGGTCCACAAGCGCCTGGGTCAGGCGGTTCCACCCGGCGACCTGGTTTCCCTTGAAACTGTGATACATGCCGCCGAACTCGGTGCGCAGCGTATCGCTGATGTTCATGTCGAAGGACACCTGGTAGATGCCCTGGTCGGTGTCCGTGTTGTCGTAGTAGCTGTTGGAGTTCTCGGATTCGGCGTAAAGGTAGTAACCCATCTGCTTGCCGAAGAGCGACGCCGGTCCTCCCACCTCGCCATGGAGGATCTTCTTGTCCCAGGCGCCGAAACTGAGGCCGAGCTCGCTCTTCGCCGTATCGAAGAACTGGCCGTCGGTCGCGCGGGCGGACTTGGGCACGAAGTTGAGATAGCCGCCGATCTTCGAGGGGCCGTAGATGGGGGAGGCGGGGCCGCGCACCACATCGATGCGGTCGCTGGCGCCGATGGGCGTCGGGTAGTTGCCGGGGTTGTCGATGCGCTTCACGCCGCGGAAGTAGTTCTCGCCGGGCGTGCCGCGCACGTCGAGCGAGCCCGCGACGCCGAAGAAGGATTGCGTGAAGGAACCAGGTGTCAGCGCGACGAGATCGTCGATCTCGGTGATGATGACTTTGTCCAGCATCTCGTTGCTGATGGACGTGATCGACCGCGGCGTTTCCACGGCCGTCTTGCCGAAGCCGAAGACGGACTCCACCTTCTCGGTGGGCAGCACTTTCAGGCGGTCCGCAGTGATCTCGACGGTCTGGATGTCCCCGTCCGCGGCGGCGTCCTGCGCCAACGACAGTTGGGGAGCCATCGCGCTGGCTCCAATCACCATCGCGACGTAGCTACGAACGCTCAGCGGGAAAACAGGACGTTTCATTTTCATCGACTCCCCGAATGACTGAACCTGGTTATTGCGCGGCTCGCGCGCTTGTCCGAAGGCGGGTGCAAGTTCTGTGCACAGTTGCGCGCGCGCATCGTGTGCGAGTGGGGGAACACGTGTGCACGAAGAAGTCGTTCGTGTTCGGGAGACGGCGATCACCGGCCGACACCGGCGCAGATAACTAACGCGACAGAGATTTTTGAAGCGGGCGATGATGCGCCAGGTCGCGTGCGGGACGGCGCGCGATCGATGGACGAATAGAATTCACCTGAGCCGCGGGGCCAACGGAGCGCACCATGTCTGTACGCAGCGCGCTCCGTTCTTGTACACAATCTGGTCGTGCCCAGAAGTTGTGCGGGCGGTGTGCAGCGCCCGGAAGTTGCTCTCGAACCCGGGAGGAGCGCGTCGGCTTCCTCAGTCCTTCTTGTCGAGGAAGAAGCTCTCGTCGACCGGTTTGAGTCGCAGGATTTCCTCGCGAGTGAGGCCCTGCATTTCGTGCGGGAACACGAGCCACTCATCAGTGGAGCGGACGAAATAGTCGGGCCGGAGGGACGTGCGATTGCGGCTGGGTTTGAAGTACGCCGTAGCGATGCGGATGTTCTCCGGCAGGTTGCGTCGGCAGCGTTTCTTCAGCTCGTTCATCACTGCCTCAAGAGAGAGGCCGGAGTCGAACACGTCATCGATGAGGAGCAGTCGATCTTCGGCGGAAAGCCGCGATACCAGATAGTCGATAGCATGCACACGAACGGTCTTCGTTCGCTGATCGATGCCAGTGTAGGACGATGTGCGAATGGCGATGTGATCGCACTCGACTCCGTGAAACTCAAGCACCTCCTGCACCGTGATGCCGATGGGCGCGCCACCGCGCCAGATGGCTACGAGGAAGGTGGGGCGAAAGCCGCTCCGCACGACCTGCATACCGAGCTCAAGGGAATCGCGGAGCAGGGAGTCGGCGCTGATGAAGATCTTTTCCATGGCGGCACATCGTAACAAGTCGCGGGCCGCCTCACGTGATGCTTCAGCCTGATGATTCCCAGTGGGGGCTGCATGACACATCCGCTCGACTTCATGGATGAGATTCTTTCATCGCTGATTGCATACAAGCTGCGCCCGCTCTGTGTACAGCGATAGTGCGGGGCCGCCCGTCGTTGGTGCGAGCGCCGTGTCCGCGCAGGCCTCGTGAGAGGCGCACTCATTGTGACTTGTGATGGGCCCGTGTGCGCGCGAATGCTGGGATTTCAGCTGTTTGACATCAGGCGTGTTGTCCGGAGCCCACGTCGAGTCGGGGCACCGGTTGCGCGCTCGCCTTTCGGCATGCTTCTTGAAACAGGCAGTCGATGGCAATCGGAAGTCGAGTGAAGGCGCACGTGTTCGTTGACGAAGGGCGGCGAGGCGACGGTGGGCGGGACGCGCGTCGGCGGAGCGCGAAGTGGTCCGGCGTGACGGCGCTCGTCGCCTTCGGCTTCTTGCAGTTTGGCGCAGAGTCGACTGCCCTGGCGGAAACCGCCATCGCGAAAGATGTGCTCAGCGCGCCGGCATCGGACACGCGTGCGCACTTCCTCCAGCAATACTGCTCGCGCTGTCACAACGATGAGCGCATGACCGCGGACCTGACGTTGAGCAGCCTGAGCACCGCCGATCCGGCGGCAGGTCGCAACCTTCCGGAGTGGGAAAAGATCCTGCGCATGACCGCGCAGGGCGAGATGCCGCCGCGGAATCGCCCCCAGCCCACGCCCGAAGCTCGCATGGAGTTCACGCGCTGGCTGGAGACGACGCTGGACGGTCGGGCGGCCGCGCACCCCGATCCAGGCCGGGCGACGATCCGTCGGCTGAATCGAAGCGAGTACGCGAATGCCGTGCGCGACCTGCTCGCGCTCGAAGTCGACGTGAGCGGCGAGCTGCCGGCGGACGACACGGGTTACGGCTTCGACAACATCGCCGATGTGCTGAGCGTGTCGCCGACGCTCATCGAGCGCTACCTGTCGGTGGCGGGCAAGATCAGCCGGCTTGCGGTGGGCCTCGCTCCCCGCGACCCTTCGGTAACGACGTTCGCCGTGCCGAAGGCCGGATCGATAAAGAACCAGGGAATTCCGGCGTATGACGAGCGCGCGAGCGATGCCCTGCCGCTGGGTTCTCGCGGTGGCGGAGCGTTCCAGTTCTACGCGCCTTACGATGCCACTTACGAGATCAGTGGCTACCTCAACGCGAACACGAACAATGAAGTCGACCGTCTCCCCGAGGCGCGCGTCAGCCACCGGGTGAAGCTCAGCGCTGGTCCGCACACTGTAGGCATCACGTTCCGCCGGCAGCTCGCGCTCGACGAGTCGGTGCAGACCCTGCGCAACACCACGGACGTGGTGGTGCTACCCACGCAGCCTCCGGCGCAACTGCCGTTGGAATTCATCGTGGACGGGGCACGCGTTGGCGAGACAACCGTCCCCTCGTATCACATGTCGCCGCGATTCTCGCAGGCGAACTTTCCGCGCGACGTGCTGCAAATCGACGTCGCTGGGCCGTTCGACATCACGGGAACGGGCGATACAGCGAGCCGTCGGAAGATTTTCGTCTGTCGGCCGGCGAGGGCGTCGGAGGAGGAGGCGTGTGCGCGCAGAATCCTCACGGCCCTCGCTCGGCAGGCTTATCGCCGCCCGGTCGTCGCTGCGGACATCGACCCGCTGATGAAGGTGTACGCTGCGGGGCGCAGCGAGGCCCATTTCGAGCAGGGGATCGAGTCCGCCCTCCAGGCCGTGCTTGTTTCGCCGAGTTTCCTGTTCCTTCACGAGCAGAACCCACCGGGTAGCGCGCCGGGCTCGATACACCCCATTGGCGAGCTGGAGCTGGCGTCCCGACTCGCGCTGTTCCTGTGGAGCGGCCTGCCGGACGAAGAGCTGCTGTCGACGGCCGCTAGCGGAAAGCTCCGCAAGCCCGGCGTGCTTGAGAAGCAGATCGCCCGGATGCTCGCCGACCCGCGCGCCGAGGCGCTCACGCAGAACTTCGCGGGACAGTGGCTGTATCTGCGCAATCTGGAGCACCAGCGTCCGGATGTGTTCCTGTTCCCGAAGTTCGATACGCGGCTGCGACAGGCGATGAAGCGCGAGACGGAGCTCTTCTTCGCGTCCGTCCTGCAGGAGAACCGCAGCGTCCTGGACTTCATCAGCGCCGACTACAGCTTCCTGAATGAGCGGCTGGCAGAGCATTACGGCATCGGCGGGGTGAAGGGGCCGGCGATGCGCCGGGTATCCCTCGGCTCGGATTCGAGACGTGGCGGGCTGCTCGGCCATGGCAGCATCCTCACGGTGACGTCCTACGGCAATCACACGTCCGTCGTGAAGCGCGGCAAGTGGATTCTGGACAATCTCCTTTCCGCGCCTCCTCCGCCACCGCCGCCGGACGTGCCGGCACTCAAGAGCACGTCGCCGGACGGACGCAAGCTGAGCGCACGCGAGCAGCTGGAGCTGCATCGAACGGATCCGGCGTGCGCCTCCTGTCACGTGAAGATGGATCCGCTCGGCTACGCGCTGGAGAGTTACGACGCGGTTGGCGCTTTCCGCGCGGAGGAAGACGGCCGGCCTCTGGATGTCTCCGCAACGATGCCGGACGGCACGCAGTTCGAAGGACTCGCGGGGCTGCAGCAGGTCCTGCTCAGCCAAAAGGATCAGTTCACGCGTGCGTTCACGGAACGGCTGCTTACCTATGCGCTCGGCCGCGGCGTCGAGGCGCACGACCAGCCGGCAATCCGCTCGATCGCCCGCGCAGCCGCGGCGGACGACTATCGGATCCAGACGATCATCGTGGGCATCGTGAAAAGCGACCCCTTCAACCTGCGCAAGACGCCCGAGACATGAAGGCGAGCCTATGAGCATCACTCGTACACTGAGCCGACGCACCGTACTCCGCGGCCTGGGGACGACCCTCGCTCTGCCGCTGATGGAGGCAATGCTGCCCTCGGCGCAGGCAGCGCAGCCGCGACGTCCGAAGCGGCTCGCGATCTTCTACACGCCGAACGGCATGATCATGGAGACTTTCAGGCCGAAGGAGGCGGGGCGCGACTACACGTTGCCTCCGACTCTGGAGCCGCTCGCGCCGTTCAAGGATCAGTTCGTCGTGATTTCGGGCCTCGCGCACTACCAGGCAAGCGCGCTCGGCGATGGGCCTGGCGGGCACGGCCGGGCCTGCCCGGCGTTTCTGACCGGAACGCACGCGCGTCGAACCGAAGGCTCCGATATCTACGCCGGCATTTCGATGGATCAGGTGGTAGCAAACCACATCGGCAAGGAGACGCCGCTGTCCTCGCTGGAACTGGGTATCGATCCACCAAGCCTGCTCGGTAGCTGCGACATCGGGTACAGCTGTACTTACACGAATACACTCTCGTGGCGCAGTCCAACGGTTGCGCTGCCCGTCACTGTGAATCCACGCGATGTCTTCGAGCGGCTGTTCGGCGATGGCGACGTGCTGGACGAGCGCAGTCGCTTGGCGCAGGTGAGACGCAAGGCCAGCATCCTGGATTTCGTGCAGGAGGACGCGTCGCGTCTCTCGCGCCGCCTCGGCGCCAACGATCGGCGCAAGATGGATGAGTACCTGGAAGCGATTCGCGATGTCGAGCGGCGCATCCAGAAGGCGAGCACGGGGAATGCCGCGAAGGCGGAAGGGTTGAGTCGGCCGTCCGGCATTCCGGACTCGTTCGACGACCACGTGCGCATGATGATCGATCTGCAGGTGCTCGCCGTTCAGGCCGATCTCACGCGCGTCACGTCTTTCATGATCGGGCGCGAGCTCTGCAATCGCACGTATCCGGAGATCGGCGTTCCAGACGCGCATCACATGCTGAGCCATCACGCCGGGGATCCGGCGAAGCTCGCCAAGCTGACTCTCATCAATCAGCTGCATATGAAGTATCTGGCGTATTACCTCGATCGCCTGAAGAGCGTGCAGGATGGGGAGTGGACGCTGCTTGACGGGACGCTCGTGCTGGCCGGATCGAGCTTCGGAGATCCGAACGAGCACGATCACATGGACCTGCCGGTGCTCGTAGCGGGCGGTGGCATCGCGGGCAATCGGCACGTCGTCGTGCCGAAGCACACGCCGATGTGCAACCTCATGCTTTCGATGATGCAGACGCTGGACGTGCCGGTGGAGCAGTTCGGTGATAGCACGGGGCCGCTGCATGAGCTCGCGGCCTGAGCGTATGCGCAGGGCTGTTCTCACAAGGTACCGAAGCGCATCTCACACGATCGCAGGGCTCTTGCTCGCTTTGAGCTCGGTGGTGTGTGTCGCCGCTGCTTCACCGAAGGCGGCTGAGCGAGACGCTCACCTTGCCGATGCCGTGCGTGCCGGTGATCACCGGGCCGCGAGCAAGCTTCTCGCCGATGGCGCCAACCCGAATCGCGAGTTGCCGGATGGCTCGGCACTTCTGGCCTGGGCCGTGGAAAAGCAGGACGCCGAGATGGCGAAGCTGCTTCTGGCGAAGAGGGCCAGGCCCGATGGCGGCACGGACGTTTCCACCGCACCTTTGCTCATCGCGTGCGAGCACGGTGATCCGAACATAGTCGGCCTGCTACTCGACGCCGGAGCGAAGGTGAATGTCGCACGGCCGGATGGCATTGCGCCTCTGGCGCTGTGTGCGGGGAGCGCGCCGGCGGAGATTGTCCGCCGCATGATTCGCGCCGGTGCCGAGGTCGAGAAGGCGAACGGGCAGGGTCAGACGCCGCTCATGTGGGCTGCCGCGCAGGGGCGCGTCGAGAACATCCGCGTTCTTCTCGAAAACGGCGCGCAGGTGAACCGTCAGACCCCGAGTCGCTTCACTCCGCTGTTTTTCGCGCTCAAGAGCGGCAATCCCGCGGCACCGGTTGCCCTCGTCGATGCGGGTGCGGACGTGGATCATGTGGCTGCCGATGGCACATCCGCCGTCCAGCTCGCGATGTACCAGAAGGATTACGACTTCGCGGCCCGCATGATCCAGCGCGGCGCGGATGTCCACGCTTTCGACCGGGAAGGGAACACGTTGCTGCATGCCGCGGTCCTCGCGGATCGACCGGCTCTCGTCTCCTTGCTGCTCGCCAAGGGAGCGAACCCAAACCTGCTGACCGGCGTTCCGAAAGTGAAGCGTCGCTACGAAGTCAATTACCGAAGCGACCCTTACGAAGAAGTGCCGAAGCCGCCGCTGCTGCTCGCTGCGGAGAATGGCTTCGCGAACGTGATGCGCGTGCTCGCCGAGGGCGGGGCCGATGTCGGATATCGCTCGGCTGACGGAAGGAGCATGGTGCACGCGGCGGCGATGAGCGGAAAGCTCGCGGCCCTGGAGCTCGCCCTCCAGTGGCTGCCGGATCCGAACGCGACGGACAAACATGGCCAGACGCCCTTGCACGTGCTGCTGCAAGGGGATGGAACCGCGGAGACTCAGGCGATGATGCGGCTGATCGCCGCCAGGGGCGGACGCATCGACATCAAGAACGGAGCAGGGCAGACGGCTGCCGAAGCGGCTCGCAATGCCCAGAGCGGCCCGAAATCGGCCTTCTTCGCAACGTTCGGCGAAAGGACGGCGAATCTGTGAGACGGCATCTTCCGATAGCACTCGCGATGCTGATGTGCGTGTGCCCGGTCGTGAGCGCGGATGTAGCGGGTACGTCTGACCTGTCGCCCGCCGCGGCTGTGGAAGCACGACAGGCGGGCTTCAAGAAGATGGGCGCATCACTCAAGGCGATCACGGAGCAACTGAAGGCGGCGTCTCCGGATCTGGCGTCGCTCAACGCTCCGACGCAGACGCTCGTCTCATTCGCTGAGAAGGTGCCGCACTGGTTTCCGGCTGGTAGTGGCGCGGATACCGATGCACTTCCCAACATCTGGACAGATCGCGCAAGGTTCGATTCCCTCGCGGCCGATGCCCTTGTCGAGGCTAAGACCCTCTCCGCGACCATCGCCAGGAACGATGTCGAGGCTGCGAGAGCGCAGGCCAGGCGCACGGCCGCCGCCTGTTCCGCATGCCACCGGAGCTTCCGCGCGGACTGAGCGGATTGGCTGGCCGCCGCGCCGATGGCACTACGTTCAAGGCGGCGCGCCGGAGGCACTACGTTCAAGGCAGAGTGCTGGCGGCACTACGTTCAAAGGCGGAGTGCTGGCGGCACTACGTTCAAGGCGGAGTGCTGGCGTTCGCGCGCGATGTCAAGCCGATCGTTGTTTAGCAGCCTTGGCAGCCGCCTGTTCTCTGTGCCGCTGCGGCTGTCTACTCTACGAGCTTGCCGCGGGCGGTGAGGAAAGCCATGGCTGCTTCCTCGGCAGCCGATCGCCGGATCACGTCCGCGTTTCGCAATTCCCGATACAGCTGCGCGCAGCGCTCGAAGGCCGCGAAACATGCTTCGGCGTCGTGGGGAACCAGCGTGCCTTTCAGGCTCTCTGCGAGTTCCGGCGCGTGAGTTTCCACTCGCCGGGTCCCCATCGGCTTACGTCCCGCCTGTTGCAGGCCAAGTGGCCCCAGCACGTTCACCCGCAGGAACGACAGGAATTCGATGGCGTCGAACAACTCGCCGCGTGCAACCCGCGATGCGCCGGCGTGAATCCAGATCCAGAACCGATCCTCGATCCACTGCTCGTCGGGCGGCGGAAACACGCCGTTCTCGCGCTTCAGCACCTGCGAGAGACGGCCGTCGCGCTCCCACAGTACGACAGGTTCGTCGATGCGCTTGCCAGCCTCGTCGACCGAAACGAACTTCAGATCGACATGAAGCAGCGGGTCGCCATAGAGCGCGATGATCAGCCGCGGCTCGCCGACATGCTCGCCCGTGACCGATGCCAGCAGACGGCCGAGCGATCCTGCGATCTCGTGCCGCTGCCCCATCACTTCCCCGATATGCGCCGGCTCGACGGCGAGCACGAGATCGAGGTCGCTGAACGGATCCATATTGTTTTCCGCCCAGGAACCGCCGGCAGCGAGGCCGACGAAGCGCGGATCGATGGAGAGCCGGGCAATGGCACGCTGGACGAATTGCCGGTGGGCGAGGGGAGCGGTGCTCGGAGTCATGCACCGAATGATCCAACGAAACTTGAGCTACGTCATGAGAATTTAATGTCCGCGAGAAGCCGCGCTCCGGATGCGTCGACCCACCGTGGTCCGGCGCGCCTTGATCGCGCGCCTTCAGGACTCGGCTAATTTCTCCAGCGCGGCGGGTTCGATCGGCTTCGGCATTTGCGCAGTGAAACCCGCTTCGGAACAGCGCGTATCGTGCGTCTCGCCGGAGTACCCGCTCACCGCGATGATCCGCGCGTGCTCGAACTCCGGCGATTGCCGCAGCTCGCGACAAACCTCATATCCGTTCCGTCGCGGCATCCCGATATCCAGAAAGATCAGCTCGGGGAGGAAATCTCGCGCGATCTCCAGAGCCTGCTCCCCATCCGCGGCGAGTTTGACGTCATACCCGGCCCAGCGAAGCAGGAGCGCGACGGCATCACGGCTGTCCGCTTCGTCATCGGCCACCAGCGCGCACAAGCGATTCAGGCGGCCGCGGCCTCCAAGGCCCGCTGCCTGGTTCTGCCAGCGCGTCGAATAAGAGCCGCTCGTTTGCGATCCGCTACCTATCGTGAAGGTCTCCATGTAGCGAATTCTGGAGGTTTGGCTCGTCCGGGCGGCGCCAGAAGGTGCCGCTGAATCGCGCAGGACTACTCCGACAGCAACATTGCAGGAGCGCGCTCCGTCGCGCGTGAGACTCGAAGCAGGGCTGAGCGGTACCTCGCGTCGCCATGGGCTTGGGTCCAATGGCGGGCACGCGCATCGTTCGGGAACCTTGGGAACCCGCAGGCGGCCGCATCCGTATCGAGGCAGGGACGAAGCTTCCATGACATGCAACGTGTCGCCCATCTTCTCGATCTGGGGCTTCGCAGCTCCGGTGCCGCTCGTGGAAAACCGAAGAATGAGCGGTGTGACGCGGCCTACGACGCCGCCTTAGCCCATCCCGATCCGAAGCAGCCTGGCAGCTGAAGTCCGCCTTGGCTTCGGCCGCTCCGCGCGGACTGTCCCCGGAATCGTGATGGGAGCTCCCAATGAATATCGCAGAGGTTTATCCACACGCCGTAATCCCTGTCCCCCAGGTCCGGGTGTTCGATGCACTCGCGATCGTCAATTACGAGATCGCTCGACGCCTGGCAAAAGAGCACTCGGTCGTCGTGTATTCGCGTCGCGGGCCCGGTGAGCGCGCTTTCGATACATACGAAGGCGTTGATTGGTGCCGGGTCCCGGTGTCACTCGATCTGGCCATGAACCGAATGAAAATCCTCGACAAGCTGGGCGTCTTTCCGCCTGAGCGTCCGTATCGGTTCACGCAGCTCTACTATGCGCACTATGCGAAAACGGTGGCAGCGGACGTTCACAAGAGGCATTGCGAGGTTGTCCACGTCCACAGCATCGCGAATTTCCTTCCCGTCATCGCGCGCGAGAACCCGGACGCGAAACTCGTGCTTCACATGCACGATCACTCTCTTGCGGACTTCGACGAGCATCTCATCCGTGATCGGCTGCAGAAGGCGTCCTTGATACTGGGTTGCAGCGACCTGATCACGAACGAGATCCGCGTCCGATTCCCGGAAGTGGCCGAGCGCTGCCACACGCTTCACAACGGCGTGGATGAAAGATTCCTGCGCATCGATAGCGCGCCGGTGCGGTCGCAGACGGTTCTATTCGTGGGACGCATGTCTCCCGAAAAGGGAGTTCACGTGCTCCTGGATGCATTCAGCGCCATCGCCGAAGAGTTTCCCGACGCCAGGCTGCATCTCGTCGGACCTTCGGATGTCGCGCAGAAGCAGTTCGTCGATCCCTTCGGGCGCGATCCTGCGATACAGGAGATCGCTTCGTTCTATTCCGCCAAGCGCGCGTACGAGGACGCGCTGACGCGCTCGATATCGAGCCTGGGCGATCGGGTGAAGCGCGAGGGCGCCTTGCCGAACGGCGAGCTGATGCCGGCATACGGCCGCGCCGGGATTTTCGTGTTCCCCTCGGTGTGGCAGGAGCCTTTCGGGATTCCGATCATCGAAGCGATGGCGGCAGGCCTGCCGGTCGTCACCACGAATGGCGGTGCCTCATCCGAGATCGTCGTGGATGGAGAGACGGGCATCCTCGTCCCACGCGGGGATGCCCGTTCGCTCGCTCAGGCCTTGCGCACGCTTCTTTCCGATGCGGAGCTGCGAGTGCGGATGGGGCAGGCAGGGCGCGCACGAGTTGCGCGCCTCTTCACCTGGGATAAGGCCGTCTCACGTTTGATTCGCCTCTACGACGGAAACGGCCGGCACGTGCTCACACGAACTTCGATGGGTAGCTCGTATGAATCCAGAGAGTGCTATCCCCAAGTTTCATGATGCAGCAGGTGGCCGCGGCGATCTTTCGCAACGTGGCGCCTGTGTCCCCGGGATTGCCGCCGTAGAAGTCACCCCCACGTGTTCCTCCCGGCTCTGGCTTTGGCGTTGGCATACCCAGCGGGCGTCCCTCTTCGAAAGCCATGCGGGCATCATGGAGCGCGCGCGGTGAGAGCTCTCCGATCCCTCTTTTCCACTTTGCCGCAGGTCGGACGCATCGAATGGATAGGCGTGCGGCCGGCGCACCGCGCGCCGGTTGTGTCGGTAACTGAGGTACAGGCCGTTGTCGCGAGCGGTTTGCGTGGGGACCGTTACGCATCGTCCGGCAAGCGCCAGGTGACGCTGATCCAGGCTGAGCATCTTGCGGCTGTGGCGGGCCTGGTGGGCACGCCGGTGGTTCAGCCGGAAGCGCTCCGGCGGAACATCGTCGTGAGCGGAGTCAACTTGCTCGCGCTCAGGAGCGCGCGATTCCGCGCTGGCGAAGCGTTGCTGGAGGGGACGGGACCTTGTGAGCCCTGTTCACGCATGGAAGATGCGCTCGGGCCCGGCGGCTACAACGCGATGCGAGGCCATGGCGGCATCACCGCGCGAGTCGTCGAAGGAGGGTGGATCCGGGTCGGGGACCCGGTCAGGTTCGTGTCGCTGGAGAGCGGATCGGAACAGGGGAGCCTGTTTCCGGAAGCGACTTCTACTTCGCCTTCTTCGGGCCGAAAAAGAGCCAGATGAAGAACCCGATCACGGGCAGCACCAGCACGAGCACCGTCCAGAGCACCTTCCGGCCGGTGCTCGCGAGGCTCGTGAAAATGTTGACGATCGCCCAGATGTCGGCGACGAGGACGATCAGGCCCCACAATCCGTTGACTTCGAGATTCACGGCGCAGAGCTTCCGACACTCGCGCCTGAGCTGGCGATTGGCCCTACGTCCAATGTCGCATGCTCCCGGCGAGCGGTGCGAATCGGCGTCGCATCGGGAGATGACCAGGCTTTAACGACCGGCCAGTTCGATTACCAGCCGCCCCTCACGCTCCGTACTTCGCAGGCGGGTAGTCGGCAGCACCGCTGCGAGCGCTTCGTCTGGCGTCAGGCCAGCGATGGATCCGCTCAGCACGGCGCGCCGCGCTTCTTCGGCGCTTTCCGGAGTTGCGAACACCAGTCGCAGCCCGGTCTCGCGAGCCGCCCACGTCAGGAACTCGTGAAGCAGTGTGCCGTCGATGCTGAATTCCGGAGCGGTGCTCGATGCCCAGTCCCACTCGTCGCTGTCAGGCTCGATGCGGCCGCTGCTCTGAACCGCTCCACTCGACATCAGCACCTGGTCGCCGGTCTCCACGGTGCGTGAAGAGGCACCTTCTCCAGGCGTCACGTCGACGCGGCCTTCCCGCACGCGAACGCGGGTGAGGCCGTCCTCAAGAAGCCTGGCTTCGTACTGCGTGCCCACGTGCCGAATGGTTCCCGTGGCGGTGCTCACTATCAGCCGGCCGGGCTTCGGCTCCGTGGTACCAGAGTCCACATACACTGCACCGGCCTTCAGATCGATACGGTCGGTGCCGAGCAGGCCGATATTGGTCGAGCGATCCAGCCGGACCGACACGCCATCCGGCAACCTGATGGCGATGCGGCCGTTCGGACCCGTCTGAATACGCTCGCCGGCATGCAACGGCCTGTCGTCGACCAGCGGGTTCCACGGCCCGGACTCGACTTCCTGTATCTCGACCACGCCAATACTGCGGCCGATGCTTGCAACGACCACATCGTTCCGGAACAGCTGATCGCGAGCGAAAAACAGGATCACAGCGGCCACGAGAATCGATGCGGCGGCCGCGAGCCATACATGCCGCGCGGGCCGGCGCGGCGCAGGCTTCCCGAGCGTTGCGAGCCACTCCGCGTGCACGGCTTCGTAGATGGACTGCTTCACGTCCGGCGGAGGTTGCGCGCGCCGACCTGCGGCGCGCAGCACGCGGTCGATGTCTGAATCGTCATGCTCAGCCATGGTATTGCCTCGTCATAGGGGGCTCATGACTCCAGCGTGTTCGCAATGTCCTCCGCGGCCGCGCCGAATACCTTTTCGAGCGCTTCCCGAAACGAAACGCGCGCACGCGCCAGCAGCGACTGCGCCGCCGTGTGCCCGATTCCGAGCCGGGCGCCGATCTCCTCGACCGAGCGGCCTTCGACGTACTTCCATTCAAGCGCATCGCCGTAACGCGCGGGCAGGCGATCCAGCACGGAGTGCACGAGCCGGCCGAATTCCGCGCGGCCGTAGCTCTTCACCAGATCGTACTCGTCCGGCGCTTCCAGGGACTCGATCGCCGCCCGCACATCCGGCTGGTCGTCGATGAGAACCACCCGTTCCGAGTGCCGCCGCTCGGCCCGCACGCGATCGACGATTTCCCGCCGGCAAATCTGGCACAGCCACGTGAAAAGCGCGGCCTCGCCGCGGTAGTCCGCGAGCTTGCGCATGGCTTTCGTGAGCGTGGCCTGGACCACGTCGCGGGCCATCTCTTCGTTCCGGTTCACGCGGGGCAGGGCGAAGCGATACAGGCGCGGGAAGTGGCTGTCGAAGAACGCCCGGAAGGCGCGCTCATCCCCGGCCAGCATCCGCCGGATCAGCTCGGCCTCGTTGGTCAGTTCGTGATCCACAGCCCAAGTAAGACGGGGGCCGGCGCCGGAATCAATCGCGGCATGTCGGCTCCGGCGCAGCATCAGTTGTATCGCCGGTCCCGGAACAGCTCGAAGGCCGTCTGGTAGTACGCCACGGCCAGGTCGTTCAGCCGCGGGTCGGGCGGGGCCGGACGGTAGGTGTCGGTGTCCGGGTCGTAGAAGAGATTCTGCACCGACTTGTTGAGGCCGAGAATCGCGAGCTCGCCGCCGCGGTAGATGGCAACGTCATGATTGTGGCTGAAAAAGGCCACGCGATCGCTTCGTCTCGCATTCAGGACATCGTTGCCGAAGAAGGGCGCCTGGTACGGCAGGCCAAGAAGGCCGAGCACGGTCGGCGCGATGTCCACCTGCGTGGTCAGTGCGTCCACCCGGCCCGGACGCAGATGGGCGGGCGCGTAGAACACCATGGGGATTTCGTAGCTCTTCAGCGGGATGTCCTCCCGTCCGTACACCCGCGCTCCGTGGTCCGCCACCACGACGAAGAGTGTGTTGTCGAACCATGCGTGCTTGCGGGCTTCCCGAAGAAAATAGCCCTGCGCGTAATCCGCGTATCGCACGCCCGCTTCGCGGCCACCGCCTTGCGGCTTCACGCCCGGCACTCCGGCGCGGAACGTGAAGGGCTTGTGGTTGGAGGTCGTCATGATGATCGAGAAGAACGGCCTGCCGGAGCTTGCGAGCCCGTCGTAGTAGCTCAGCGCCGAGTCGAACAGGTCCTCGTCCGCCACGCCCCAGATGTTCTCGAACCGGACAGGCTTCGGAATCTGCGCGCGATCGCGCACCTCGAAACCGTTGTGCCCGAAGAAGTAGTTCATGTTGTCGAAGTAGCCGTAGCCTCCGTACAGGAAGCTCGTGTGATACCCCTGCCGGCGCATCACCGTCCCCCAGTTCGCGATGCCTTCGTTGCCCGGCCGGCGCAGGACCGAGACGCTCGGGATCGGCGGGAGGGAAGTGACGATGGCCTCAAGCCCGCGTACGGTGCGGGTTCCTGATGCGTACATGTGACGGAACCACACGCCTTGTTGGGCTATCCGGTCGAATTCCGGCGTCCAGTCGCGACTCGATCCATACAGCTTGCTGAACTCCGCGCCGAAGGATTCGCTTGCGATGACGACTACGTTCAGCCGGCCAAGGCCGCGCGGGTTGCCCGGAAAGCTGCGATCGAGGCGACCCTCGGCCAGCCGCGTGAACCGGGAGTGGTTGTCCGAGAGCTCTGCCACCAGGCTGCGCAAGTTTGCCTGCGTCGGCCGGCTTGCGTAGTAGGTGTGATAGTCGATTTCGTTGGTGCGCAGTGCCCGGAAGAAGCTGCTGGCGCCGTTCGAGACGATCTCGTTGGCAACGCGGTTATCCGAGAGTGCCAGCGTGTGAGTCTCGAATCCGGCCGCGCTCGCAACGAGTATGGCGATGAACGCGAGGAATACAGACGTGCGGCCCTTCAACGTGGTGGCGGGCGCGGATCGCGGCGACAGGGAGTGCCGCAAAGCGAACACGACCATAGCGCCGATAACCGCCGCCGCACACGACACAGCTGCCACGGGATACTCGGCACGGACATCGCCGATCACTTCCGTTGGATACATCAGGTAATCGACTGCGACGAGGTTCAGGCGCGCATCGAATTCGGCGAAGAAGAAGTATTCGATCGCGGCCACGAAAACGAAGCCGGAGATCCAGACGAATGCGCCTGCCGGAATGAGGACGCGCATGGCTCGCGAGCGATACGCCTTGTCCGGCATCAGCCAGAGAAAGAACGCGAACGGCGCGAGCAGATACAGGCTCTGCACGAGATCCGCAACGGCGCCGACTGGGAGAATCCACAAGAGCGCCACGTCGCTGACCCCCTGCAAGCGCCCGAAGAACCACCAGAGGAGAAAGCGCAGGACGAAGCCGAGCAATGCATACGCCACCGCGAGCGCGATCAGCGGGCGAAAGCGGGCCAGGCCCGCCGCCATGAGACGGCGGAAGAACGATGATCTCACGATGCGTCCAGCCTTGCGTCAAGCAATCCGTGCGGGTTGGACGTGCAGGCCCGCGCCAATCAGTCGGCACCGGGCCGGGCGGCTCGCATGCGCGTGCTACCATTTCGAGCATGCCCATGCCGCGCAAGAGGCCGATGCTCATCGCCATCGCGCTGCTGCTCGTGTCCGTTCCGTCTCATGCCGTCGTGCGCGGACAGTCTTTGGCCGCAGCACTGGAGGAGCTACGCGCGGCAGGCCTGCGACTCATCTTCAGCTCCGGGCTCGTGCGTCCGGAGCTCTCGGTCACTGTGGATCCCGGTGCCGATGCCGGGGCAAGCTCGCCCGAGGAAATCGCGCGGCGCATCCTCGCGCCGCATGGACTCACCCTCGAAGCCATCCGGCCGGGTGTTTTCTCGGTCGTCAGGATGACGCCCGATCCTTCAGGTCCGGGCGTCGGCGTGGGCGGAGGCGCAACTTCGCCGCAGCCGCAGGAGCCGGCGTCCACGGATCCGCTCTATGAGGTTGACGTGTACGCAAGCCGGTACGTCGTCGACGAGCTCACGCCTTCGCCGCTTGCCGAGCTCACGCGGGAAGAGGTGGAGATGCTTCCGGGCCTGAACCAGGACGTGATGCGCGTCGCCCACTTTCTCCCGGGCACGGCCTCCAACGCGCTCTCGGCGCGTTCTCACGTGCGCGGCGGCCGTGAGGACGAGCTCGCGGTGTTCTTCGACGGCGCGCCGTTGTTCGAGCCGTTCCATTACAAGGACATCCAGAGCGTGCTCGGCCTCCTCGATCCCGGCAGCATCTCGAAGATCGATTTCTTCAGCGGTGTCGTTCCGGCAGGTTATGGGAACCGCATCTCCGGCGTGCTGGACATCGCCCCACGCATCTCGTCGGGCGGCAACTACAACGAGCTCGGCGCGAGCGTGCTCTACACGCACGGGCTCACGCAGGGGCGGTTCGAGTCGGCGCCGGTCGAATGGCTCGTCAGTGCCCGGCGGGGGAACATCGAGGCGATCGCGGAGCTTGTCGGCCAGGAAGCCACGGAGCCGGATTTCGCCGACGCCCTGGCGCGGGTGAAATGGGAGACAGGTCCGCGCTCAAGTCTCGTCGCGGGCTGGCTGCTTCTCGATGACTCGCTTGAAGCAGATATCGGAGACGGGGTGGAGCAGGGCATGTTCGACTACCGTGACGCGACCGGCTGGGCGACATGGCGCTTCCGTCCGGCCGATTCGTACGATTTGTCAGCCACCGTCTCACGCACCGAGCGGCACACGAATCGCATCGGCGAGCTCAACCGACCGGGCAGCGCCGCGGGATCCCTTGAGGATCGCCGCGATCTGGACACTACGACACTGCGCGTCGAAGGAGTCGCGAGGGCTGGTGATCGCGTGGTGCTCAAAGCCGGCGGCGAGTGGTACGACTATGACGCGCGTTACGACTACCAAAGCCGCACACAGATCGATCCGGTGCTGGCATCCGCGCTGGGTGTCGCCTCAGCACGATCGAACCAGTCGCTCATCGATCTCGATGGCCAGGCGTACGCCGTGTTCGGGTCCGCGTTGGTGCGTCTGTCGAAACGAATTTCTGTGGACCTGGGACTTCGCTGGGACGCGCAGCGCTTCGGAGGCGCATTTCAGGACAACCAGCTCTCGCCGCGCCTCAGCCTGCATTATCAGTACGACCCTGACACCACGCTGCGTCTCAGCTGGGGCCGCATGGCACAGACCGAGCGTCCCGATGAATTGAAGGTGCAGGACGGCGAGCCGTTCTTCCACGCCGCACAGCGCTCGGTGCAGACCGTACTCAGCATGGAACGGCGCATCGACGAGAGGGCCATGCTGCGCGTTGAAGCGTTCGACAAGAGGATCACGGCGCCCACGCCGCTCTACGAGAACCTGCTGGATCCGTTCGCTCTGCTTCCGGAGCTGGAGGCGGATCGAGTGCGAGTGGCCCCTACTAGCTCGCGGGTTTATGGCGCCGAGCTGAGTCTCCGGTGGCAGCTCCCGCCTGCGTGGAGCGGCTGGACGAGCTACAGCTGGTCGGAGGCTACGGACCGCTTCGGCGATTTGAGCGTGTTGCGGACGTGGGATCAGAAGCACTCGGTGGCAACGGGAGTCGCATGGACCCATCGCGCGTGGCAGCTCTCGGGCAACCTGAGCTGGCACAGCGGCTGGCGGCGCAATGAGCTCGTGGAGACGGATGCGGGCATCGTGCTCACTCCGCGAAACAGCCAGGCGTGGGAGGCGTATCTCTCGCTGGATCTGCGGGCTTCATGGACTCGCTCGCTGCCGAAAGGCGCCTTGCAGACCTTCGTGGAGATCGACAACGTGACGAATCGGAATAATCCCTGTTGCGTGTCGTACAGCATATCGCCATCAGGAGGCATGGCCGGACTATCGTCGCAGACGTCGACATGGCTGCCGCGGTTGTATCTCGTAGGAGTCACCTGGCAGCTTCCGTGATTCCGTTGTGCGTTTGGAATCGAGCACGAAGTGAAGCGTAGCGACGACGATCCAGCAGAGCCCGGCACTCATCACGTCGTGCGACAGGAAGTGCGCGCCACGGACCTGCTGTGCGAATGAGAAGGTCATACCCATTGCGAGGCCGATAGCGAAGCCGATCCAGCGCTTGCGTGAGTACGGCGGGCCGAACAGGAAGTACAGGCACATCAAAGAGAATCCGGATGCGGAGTGTGCGCCGGGGAAGCACTGTGCGTGGGGCAGGTTGCCAGGTCGGGGCGCGAACCACGGCAGCATAGGCATCTCGCCACCGTAACGCGAAAGGTCCCAAGGGCAGTCGACGTTGGTGACGGTCTTCAGAAAACCGACGAGCGTCGTGCTCACCACGATGGAGAGGGCCAGAAACGCGGCGTCACGGCGCTGTTTCTGCGAGGCGCCGAGCCGGTAGCCGACCATCCAGCACAAGAGCGCCGCGAACGCGATCGCGCGCATCATCCAGCGAGCGCCATCGTGCAGCAGCGTGCTGGCCCACCAGGTATTGGTGCCGATCCAGTGCCCCGAGCGCGGGTCGTAGAAGTGATCCGCGATGCGTATGTCCAGATTGGTGTACTGGATTGCAGCCAGCGCGAATGCGGCCGCAACGGCGGGCAGAATCGCTTGCTTGAGCCAGGTCAAAAGCTTCTCTTGGTTTCGATGAGGAACTGGAAGCCTTTCGACGAGGTGCCCTGGTCCAGCGGAACGGCGATGTCGACGTGGATGACGTTTGCGAGCGCCGACCGTGTGTTGCCGAGGCGTAGCCCGATGCCGATGTCTTTCAGAAGGCCCAGGTTGGGGACATCGACGGCCGAGGGTCCCCAAGTGCGCCCGACATCCACGAAGACCGCGCCGCCGACGCGGAACAGGTTGAACGGCGCCCAGTCTGTGTAAAGCCGTTCCTCCAGTGTAAGGATCGCCCGCGCGTTGCCCGCCTGGTATCGCAAGGGGTAGCCACGCAATCCGCTGTCGCCGCCGAGCAGAAGCTCGTGATCGGCATCGAGCGCGTGTCCCGCCTCGGCCTGTATGCCCGCATAGAAGAGCGTGTCCTCGCTCGTGCGCCAGAAGTACCTCGTGTGAGCCTTCAGCACCGCGTCCCTGGGCTGGCCGCTCTCGAGACGACCCGCGAGGGAAGTTCCGAAGAACAGGTGTTGCTCGCCCTCGAGTCGCAACCCGCGGCTCGCTTCTGCCTGGAAAACAGCGGCGGATCGATTCGCTCCGAACGAAGGCGACGACCAGCCGATCTCGGCGCTGTAGCGCGTGCCGAAGTCGAGGTCTTCGGTACGGCCGATCTGGTCGTGGTTCTGTGCGGTGGCGTAGCCGTCGCGAATGGATTCGTATCGCACGTATGGGTAAGACAACACTCGGTCTTCCGGGAGCACCTGAGGTGTCGTGACAAGCGGGGAGGGAGTGAAGCGCGCGGAGTCGTATCGCACGCCCGCGATCCACCGATGCACGCGCCCGCCTCTGAATCCGGAAGACCAGCCGGCGAACACGTTGGCTTCGCGCTGATCGCGCTGGTAACCGTCGACGATCTCGCCCAGCGAGTATCGCTTCTCCACGCTTTCGTCCTGCAGGACCGAAGCGCCGGCGCTCCAGCGGGTATCGAGCGAGTAGAAGGGACGAGCGAGGCCGAGCTCGAATCCGCCGCCGTCCGTGCTGTCAGCGAAACGGAGGCCGCTGCGCCAGTGGCTGCCGAGAACATTGGGATCGCGCCATTCGAAGGTGGCTGACGTGCGATCGACGTCGTTGCCGAGCCCGGCCCGCACGAACTTGCCGAGTCCCAGGAAGTTGCTGTCCTCGAATTCGAGGTTCGTGTGGTTCGTGCCGCCGCTGCGTCCGAACGAGAAGCCGGGGCTCATCGTCCAGACGTCATGACTCTGGATTTCGATGTCGACGATACCGTCGTGATAGCGAGTCGGGCGAATCTGAGGCTCACGGAGGAAGCGCAGCGAGCGCAGGTTGCGTTCGGTTTCCTCGATCTTCCGTGGGTCGAACGGATCGCCGGGCCGGAACAGCAGTTGTGCGCGAACGGCGGATTCACGAGTTGGGACGTGCAGGCGATTGGCCAGCCGGTAGAGAAAGCGGTTTTCGCGCGGATCTTCCGGATCGAACACCGGGTGACCGCGTACTACGACTTCGCCGACACGGGCCCCATCGGCTTCGAGAGCGGTTTGCGCGGGCAGGTCTTCATCGGCCCAGGCGACCGAGGCGCTGAGTGCGGCGAGCTCGAATGCGAGCTGCGCGCAAAGCATACGCTTGCAATGTCCGGGGCGCCGCATACCTCGTAGGACGGGGACGAGCGGCTACAGCAATCGCGCGGGCGTGAAATCTCCTCTTTGGGGGACGAGCCGACGTCAGAACGTAGCGGTTACGTTGAGAGACAGGTACGTCGTATCGCCGGTTCGCGGTGCGTTCGGCGCCTCACGCAGAAACCGGCCCTTTCCGAGCCACACCGCGTCCGCTTCGAAGCGCAGCGATTGCGGCACGATCCAGTAGCGCAGGCGAGTGTCGATCTGGTGGCCCGCGAAGTTTCCCGAGCGGCCGGTGGCGTCCCGCACGCTGCTCGTCGAGAAGCTGTCCGTGCGCGAGTCGAGCCACAGAGCGCGATACAGGATGAAGGCGTCCATTCTCGGCGTCGGTGCGACCTCGAATCGAAGACCGGGCGAGCGCACGTTTGCCCGCCCGACGGTTGCGTAGATGCCGGAAGGGGCGTAGTCGGCGCGGCGCATGCCGAACAGTGTGTCGAAACGAGCGTAGTGTCGGCCGGAGTCGTCTCCACTGGCGACGTCGTACTCGAACGCCAGTCGAGGCTTGATCGAGGCTGCCCACTGATAGCCCAGCCGCACTCTGTAGAACGATGCCGCGACGTCGAGGTCGGCCGCGTTCGGTGCCGTGCTCGCTCGAATGAGCCCGGTCTGGTAGGCGCCCTCGAGCTCGAAATCGAGCTGTCCCGGTGCAGGCTCGCGGAACGCGCGGACCGTTACGGTGTCGAGCCGGCGGTCGCGTGTGGCGAGGTCCGGCGCATCCCGCTCGTTCAGCCTCAGGTATCCGAAGTCGATGAAGGTGCCCGTTGCGAGCTTCGGCGTTGTGAAGATCGCTCCCCAGAGAACGAGGTCGGAGCTCTCGCGATCGAGCTCGATGTCATTGTCCAGGATCGATGGCAGGTCGTCGGGCAGCCGGCGTTGCGGAAGCGTGTAGATCAGAGTGGCGCTGCCGCCCGCCTTGCGCCGAAAGTCGATGCGCGCGCCGGTGTAGCCGGACGTCGTGTTGCGGTAGTCGTCAGCGGAGACGAGCCGGCGCGAGCCGAGATTGAGCATGAGCCGGCCGACGTGAACAGTCGCGTCCACCTCAGTTCCCAGGACATTCCCGAAATCGCCAGCGACATAGATCTGCGGCAGCTCGAAGGCATTCACTTCGTTCGTGCCGACCGCGCTTCCCACGTCCCCAAGATAGGCGCGGCTGTCGAACATCTCCGCGCCGAACCGGAAATTCTGGAACGCGTACTCTGCGAAGAGCGTGGTGCGAAGGCTGATCAGATCGTCGGTGGCATCGAAGCCGGGGCGCGGCTGGCCGTCGAGGTATTCGTAGCGGGCGCGAAACGAGCCGGACAGTTTCAGGGCAGATGGGGCGTTCGACGCAGAATGCAGGGTCCAGCGATCGGCGGCGCGAGCGTCATTCCCCGCGCCGAAGAACGCCAGCAGCGCGACGGCGTAGGCAGTCACGGAGCAAGCATGCGGCCGCGGGGACGGCTTACGTGTTCGTTCGCCTGGAGTGGTGGACTTCGTTTTCTGGTTGGCTGAGGAAAGCGGGCAAAGGATGTTCGTCGTCACGCAATCGTGCATTCGTTGGTTTTCGAAATGAGAAGGTCAGGTGCTTCGGATGAACAGGACGTATCCTGCACCGAGCAGCGCACTGGCCAGCAATGTCCATCCGAGCGGAAGTTTATAGCGAAGCAGGGCTATCGCCACTGCGAGACTGAGCACCAAAGCGCCGGGATCAAGGCTTGACCAGACGGGCACGTCCGGTTGTATTGGACCCCATTCAAGGCGGCGCGTCTCGGAAAACAGCGTGTGCAGGGCGAACCACACGGAGAGGTTCAGGATCACGCCCACGACAGCAGCGGTGATGGCCGCGAGCGCGCCGCGCAGGGCGCGGACGTGCCGGAGCGCTTCAACGTACGGCGCGCCCACGAAGATGAAAAGGAACGATGGGACGAATATCACCCATGTCGTCACGATGGCGCCGAGAGTTGCCGCCAGCCACGGATCGAGCGGTCCCGGATAGCGATAGGCGGCGAGAAACCCCACGAACTGCAGCACCAGGATGAGCGGGCCGGGTGTTGTCTCGGCGAGCGCAAGGCCGTCCACCATCTCGCCGGGCGTGAGCCACTGAAGATCCTGAACCGCGCGTTGCGCGACGTACGCGAGCACCGCGTAGGCGCCGCCGAACGTGACCACGGCCGTCTGGCTGAAAAAGACGCTCTCGCGAAACAGGACGTGCGTTGACCCCAACGCCGCGAGCACGAGCAGGGTGGCAACACCCAAAGGAAAAGGCAGATCGAGGCCGTTCGGATCGTCCGGCGCGGAGAGGCCACGGTGTGGGTCAGCTCGCCGCGCTCGTACATCCGGTCGACAAGAAAAAGCCGCGCGTCCTCGGTGGGAGCACTGTCCGCACCATTCCCAAGCCGAAGCGGGGCCATGCAGCCGATGACCGCAGCGGCGAGCACGATCCATGGAAAAGGCACCTGGAACGCAAAGATCGCGATGAACGCCGCAGCCGCCAGGGCGACCGAGAAGCTGTTCTTCAATGCGCGCTTGCCAACGCGTACGACCGCTTCGAGTACGACGGCGAGAACCGCTGCTTTCAACCCGAAGAACAGCGCGGCGACGAGCGGCGCCTCTCCGAAGGCCGCATAGAGGGCGCTCAACAGCAGGATCGTGATGAACCCGGGCAGAACGAAGAATCCGCCCGCGACGATTCCGCCGGCGGTCCGGTGCAGAAGCCAGCCGATGTAAGTGGCGAGCTGCTGCGCTTCCGGGCCGGGCAGCAGCATGCAGTAGTTCAGGGCATGCAGGAACCGCGTTTCGCTGATCCAGCGGCGTCGCTCGACGAGCTCCCGATGCATCAGGGCGATCTGCCCGGCGGGGCCGCCGAAGCTCAGCCAGCCGATCTTCCACCACACCCGGGCGGCTTCGGCGAAAGACACCGTGCGCGTCTGGGGTGTGGCTTCCATGGGCGGAAATGATAGCAATCAATGTCGTGCACACCGTTATGACGTGCAGTTATGGCGGGGCGGAGGTCAAAACGACCTCTGTATGCCGTCGGCAGCCTGTGTGCGCGAGCGAACAGACGCGCGAACGGGCCGAACTCAGTATGCAGGGTATCGCCGTAGCACCACTCGTGCTTGCAGGAGTAATCGGAATGAATGTTTGGAGTCGAGTTCAGGAGAATGCAGGTGTTCGAGATGGCTGCTGAGCAGAATCTGACCGCGCGTGAGCAAATGGACGCCTTCGCGCAGCGTCATCTGATCGCCGCGCGTGAACGCGCCGAGCAACAGATGCGGGATCGCGCGGAAGTGTGCGCGCCGGGCAGTGCGCCGGCGGAACGGATTCGCGCGTGGGAAAAGCTGTGCGGCTTGCGGTTGCCCTCGGACCCGGAGCACCCGGTCCTCTTCGTCGTCGCCGCCCGCACGCGTCTGACATTGGCGGAAGTGAGAAAACAGCAGCACGAGCGGCACGCCCAGACCTGATGGGTGGCGGCGCGACGCCGCGGCGGGTTGGCTAGCCGCCGTCGTCCTGATCCAGCAGCGTGTACACGGCGGCGTCGATACGGCCGCCGGACTCGCAATACCGCCGATACCCATCTCCGACCGGCTCGATTTTGATCTCGTCCCGCGAAAGGGGCTCCAGGCGAAGCATCGCGTCACCTTCGCGGAACACCAGGATCCCTTGCCCGTCATCCCGGGCAACGCCCCTGATCTCGCACCGGCTGCGATTGCGGGAGAAGGTCACGAGCTCGAAGCAGAACGTGGAGGCGTCGCGGCCGGACATCGTCAGGGTGTCCGTGGCCGCCACCATTTTCGGCAGTTCGAGAACCATGCCTCCGGGCGTGACCATCTTGTGCGCCGGATCGTCCGGCGCGGGTTTGGTCGGAATCTGGTGAGGACGTTCGTATCGCTCAGGCGTTGCCAGGGGCTCCAGCGGACACTGCGAGTTTGACCCGGGAGGCGTGTCCGCCGCAGCCGCGTGAACGGCCGCGCCCCACAGGAGAGCCGGAGCAAATAGGTAAGTCGGCTTCCCGGTCACGGGGCGTTCGACCAGCGAATCGGCGCGTACAGCCCGTTCTTCCCTGAATTGTCCCAGCGCATGCCACGATCGGTGAAGGTATTCCCGGCCGCTCCCACGGCCATCACCATCCCGTCGGGGCTTACCGGGTGGCCGAGGTTCGCCCACATCTCTCCGCCGGGATGCATCGTGGGCAAGGGATCGACGGCCATGTTCAGGATGCCGGGGATTTCCGCGGACCGCTTCTTGCCCTCGATCCGGAAGGTGATCGGGACTTTGCTCACCCCCAGGTTCTTGCCGATGAGCGGGGTGAAGGCGGCCATCGGCCCTCCCGCCGTGCCCGTAAAGATCGCAACGAGAGCCTCGGTCTGCGCGTCGTCCGCGCGCGCATCGACATAGGTAGCGACCGACCAGTTTCCATCCGCCATCACCCCCGGCGCGTGGAGAATGACGAAAACGTTGAGCCCATCGAGCACAACGTTCCCATAGCGGCCGGTGTCGATGTGGAAGACGAGCGGCACGTTGCAGAAGCCCTCGGTCGGTCGCGCCGTCAACGGCGCCGCCGCCGACACGAGGCACGGACAGACGACGCTGCAACTGCAGTTCTCGAAATAGTCACCTGAGAGGTGCCACGGGATCTGGTCCGCCATCGCTCTCTCCCTGCCGGGCAACGCCGGCCGCGTCCGTTCGGATGAGCTATGTGCAGCGGAAGAGTACACCGCGCGGCCTAACGACCCAAGCGCAACGGCGCCGCGCTTGGCTATCCGCTTGTGACCGCAAGCCGGAGGCACTTTCATTTTTTTCGCTCGCAGTCCCGTCATCGTTCCGGCTAGTGGCGGATGTCCGTTTTTCAGGTTGCTCCCTCCAAAATCTCACCGGCATCCTGCGCGCCGTTTTTTTGAGTCAGGCGAGAAGCGCATCTGCATTCGAGTAAATGCGCCGCCTTCGTGCGTGTCGGCCCGTGAGAAGGCCGGCGCGCGATTCTTGTCGAGCGGTTCAGGAAAGAGGGGTCCATGAATCATCTTGCGGAAGTTTCGTTTTTTCGTCGGCGTGTTCGTCTGTTGGCACCGTTCACCGTCCCGGCCGCGGTGGCCGCGGCGCTCGGTGCTTCGCCCGCGTTTTCACAAGCGCCGGCGGATGAGGGAGGTCTGGGAGGCGAGGGTCTGCAGGAAGTCGTGGTCACCGCGCGTTACAAGCAGGAAAACCTGCAAACCACGCCGCTGGCGATCACCGCATTGTCGGTCGAGTCGCTCGAACAGCGTAGCCTCATGAAGGTGGACGATGTCGGGCTTGCGATTCCGAACGCGTTCATGAGGCCGCCGGTGTCCAACTTCGGCCCGACGCAGACGATCGGCCTGCGCGGCATCATCCAGACCGATTTCAGCTACGCATTCGAGCCCGCGGTAGGCGTGTACATCGACGACGTGTACCACGGCACTCTGACGGGCTCGTCGATGGACCTGCTGGATCTGGAGCGCCTCGAAGTCCTGCGCGGCCCGCAGGGCACCCTGTTCGGCAAGAACAGCCTGGGCGGCGCCATTCGCCTCGTCTCGAAGAAGCCCCAGGGAGACAACACTGGCAGCGTCGAGGCGACCTACGGTCAGTACGATCGCATCGACGTCAAGGCAGTGGGCGATTTCGCGCTCATTCCGGACAAGGCGTTCGTGCGCGTCGTGGGGCTTTCCCGCCAGCGCGACGGTTACGGCAAGCGCCTCGATTTCACCTGCGAGATGAGGCGGCGGGGCACGCCAGAGCTGGCCGGAATCGGCGATGGAGTCGGCGCGGACGGCTCGGCAGGCGGCCCGCTCGACGGCAACCCGGATATGGTGCCGGTGGGAAGTGCCGCGGATAACGCCTTCTCGCTTCCGTCAACGATCGATCCGCAGGAAGGCACGGGCTGCGAGCTCGGCCGCCTCGGCGGGCAGTCCTCCAGCGCGGCCCGCGTGATGTTCCGGTTTCTCGCTAGCGACGATCTCGAGTTCAACGTGGCTGCGGACTACGCAACACAGAACGACGATCCTCCAGTCGAAACGCTGCTTCGCCCGCGCGGCGGCGCCATCGACAACTTCTACAGCAGCAACGTCGTCTACAAGCGTTACGGCATTCAGTACACAGGAGACTCGCGGTTCGTCACGGGCGACCCGTACTCCAACTACGCGGGCTTCAACGATGCGATCAACGGCCGGGTGTACAACCCGGACCAGCGGATCGATTCGTGGGGCGGGTCCGCGAGCATCAACTACCGGTTCAGCAACACGCTCAACCTCACAGGCCTGCTCGCGTACCGAACGTACGACGCGGACTGGATGAACGACAGCGACCTCACGCCTTTCGGTCTCATCCAGACGGATACCCTGCAGCAGCATCTTCAGCGCCAGGCGGAAGTGCGCCTGAGCGGCCTCGCGCTGAACGACAAGCTCGACTGGACGGCCGGTCTCTTCTTCTACAACTCGAAAAGCCGCGCCTACAACACGACGAACTTCGAAGCCTTTGCCGCGCTCGGCGTGCTGCCGAACTTCGTGGCGGACGACCGGTACACGTCGGAGAACAAGTCGGCGTTCGTGCACGCGAACTACGAGGTAACGGACCAGCTCTCGTTCTCGGCCGGTTTGCGATACACGGACGAAGACAAGACGAACATCTTCAACCACATCGGCCAGATCGTCGTGGACGATCCGCTGGAGTTCGGCGACAGCCGCGTCGACTACAACTTCGTCGTCGACTACAAGTTCACCGATCAGGTCTTCGCTTACGCGTCCGTCGCCTCGGGCTTCCGCTCGCCTGGCGTGACGCCGCGTATTTCGACGATAGGGCAGCTGCAGTCGATCCCGGGCGAGGAGGTGCTGAACTACGAGATGGGCGTGAAGCTCGATCTCTTCGATCGCCGCCTCCGCGTGAATCCCACGATCTTCTACATGGACTACGATCCGCGCCTGTTCCAGACGACGGCGGCTCAGTGTAACGAGGCGAACAATCCCGATCCGGGCCCGCCGTACTTCCTGGCAGGTGGAACCTGTCCGGCGGGGACGCCGCTCGCGGGCACCGTGGGCATCAGCCCATGGTTCGTCTACGTGAGCGTGCCGGCCACGGTGAAAGGCGCGGAGCTCGAGCTCACCGCGGAGCCCATCGACAGGCTCGCGATCAACTACTCGTTCGGCTACAACTTCACCAAGGTGGACGTCGACAGTCCCACGACGCTTGGCTACATGGACACGTCCGTGTTCGTGCAGCCGAAGCTCAACATGAGCGCAGGCATCCAGTACGGCATCCCGCTGTTCGGCGGCCGGCTCACGCCGCGCGTCGACGCGTTCTACCAGTCGCACCGGACGAACGGTCCGATCAATCAGCCTCAGCGCGACCCGGACTGGATCATCGGCGGATACACGCTGCTGAACGGCCGTATCGCGTACGACACGGCGGAGGGCGATTGGCAGCTCGCGCTCACGGCGACGAACCTGACCAACAAGTTCTACTGGAACCAGCTTGCTGCCGCGACCACGGCAACGGGCGCACCAGCCGACGCTCGCTCGGGTGTCGTAGGCGCTCCGCGGCAGTGGGCGATCACGGTGAGGAAGAGCTTCTGACCTGAAGCCCCCAGGGACAGGCTCGCGCCGGGCGGCGTTTTCGTCCGGTGCGAGCCGTCCGCCTTGTCGCCTGGCGCAGGGCCGCCAGAGCGGAGCTCGCGGCACACCGTGCCGAAACCGCGAGCCCCCGTGCCGAAAGGGACATTGTGAGCGCAGGAGGTCGCTCCTACGCTCCGGGCCGTGTTCAGGTCCAGCTCACTCCGCCACTCCCTTCTGCTGCCGGCGATTGCGTCGGCAGCGCTGCTCGCCGCGTGTACGACGGTCGACTGGAGTTACGAGCGCAGCCGTTCGTCTGCACTTGCAGAGCCCCGGAAAACCTCAGTCGGCGCGCTCTTTCAGGAAGCAGCGGATCAGCATCCGGGCGAGTCCGGCTTCAGCCTCGTGGAGCAGGGCGAGGCGGCGTTTCTCGGCCGTCTCGCAATGGCGGACCTGTCGGAGAAGACGCTCGACGCGCAGTACTACATCTGGGACGGGGACATCACCGGGCGGATACTCGCCCGTCACATGATCCGTGCCGCCGACCGCGGCGTGCGCGTCCGCCTTCTGCTCGATGACAACTATCAGTCGCACACGGCTGACATCGGTGCCGCCGCGCTGGACGCACACCCGAATATCGAGATCCGCTTCTTCAACCCGGCCGCCAATCGCAAGCGACGCATGCTGAGCTTCATGGCCGACTTCGGGCGGCTGAATCACCGCATGCACAACAAGCTCCTCATTTCCGACAACGCGCTGGCGATCGTCGGAGGACGCAACATCGGCGACGTCTACTTCGGCGTCGGGGCGCACCAGAACTATCGCGACCTCGATGTGCTCGCCGCCGGCCCCATCGTTCACGAGCTTTCGGAAGCATTCGACCTGTTCTGGAACAGCGAGTGGGCCATTCCGGTCGGCGCCGTCGTGAACACGCTTCCGACCGAGCAGGAGCTGCGGGACCGCGTGACCCGGCTGGAGAAGAGCATCGATGCCGAGGGCTATCCGTACCCGATGTACGAGAGTGTGGAGAAGCTTCGCTCGCGGCTGGTGCAGTTTCGCGAGGACTTCATCTGGGCGCCCGGCCGCGTACTGGTGGAGCATCCATCGAGAGTCAGTTCCAACAGCGAGAACGTGATCGGTGCGGCGCTCGCCCAGCGCGCCGGAGAGACACAGCACGAGCTGCTGGTGGAGTCGCCGTATTTCGTGCTCGGCGACCGCACCATCGAGTCGGTGCGCGAGCACACGTCGCGAGGCGTGCGAGTGCGAATCCTCACGAATTCCGCGGCATCGAACGATGTGATGGCCGCGCATGCCGGGTATGCGCCCACTCGCAAGAAGCTCCTGAAGGCGGGCGCGGAGCTCTACGAGCTGCGACCGGACAGCGATCTCACGCGCGAGTGGTCGGTGCTGGCGGGCAAGTCTCGCGCGGCCCTGCATGCCAAGGCTCTGGTGTTCGACCGCCAATCCGTGTGCATCGGGAGCTTCAATCTCGACCCTCGCTCGATCGTTCTCAATACCGAGATCGGGCTCATGATCGACAGCCCACAGCTCGCCAATCAGCTTGCCGCGTGGATGGATGGCGGCATCTCGCCAGGCAGCGCCTATCGCGTGACTCTGGATGCACGCGACGACCTCATGTGGACCGCGCGGGACGAAGAGGGGCAGCCGGTCGAATACGGCTCGGACCCGGACGTCAGCTTGTGGCGCAGATTCATGATCGGCGCGATGCGCCTGCTGCCTGACAGCCAGCTCTAGTGTGGCGGGTGGGGCACATGCGAGCTGCCCGCAGGCGGGCCGTCCCCAAACGCGCCGTCCCCAAAGGGAAATAGTGGACGTCGCAATCCTTCGATACGCTGAGCGTGGCTGCTCGGGCGCACACCCGCGCCATCTGACGCCAGGAGAGTCCCCCGTGACCGCCTCACGCCTCCTGCTCGCGATCGCTGCCTGCGCTATATGGTCATTGAATGCGTCGGGCCAGGGTGCATACGGCTGGCTGAAGACCACTCCCATGGGAAACCTCGATGAGTCGGACCGACCGCTGTTCGGCGATGCGCTCGGCTCACTGCTGGAGCAGGGCCAGATGCGCGATACGAAGGAGTGGGACAACCCGAAGAACAAGCATGGCGGCAAGATGACGATCCTCAGGATATTCGAGTCGTCGGACGGCAAGTCCTGCAAGCGGGTCCACTTCCACAGCAAGGTGGGCGGCTACTCCGGTGCGTCCCAGTACGATCTGTGTCGCGATTCCGAAGGCGGCTGGCGGGATATTCAGTCGGGCGCGCTGATCTGGAAGCCCAGCGTCCCACTGCGCGAAGCGGAGTGATCGAAGGCACGCGCATTGCGCAGACTGCGGCGAAGGCAGTATCTTGCCTCGCGTGAGCATTCGGGCGGAAACACTTCGCGGCGTCAGAACTCTCGAGATCAACCGGCCCGAGAAGAAGAACGCGTTGACCTTCGCGATGTACGACGCGCTCACTGCGGAGCTCGGTGCAGCGAATGCGGACCGTGCGATCCGAGCCGTGCTCATCACGGGACAGCCCGGTGTGTTTACGTCGGGCAACGATCTGCAGGATTTTGCGGATCAACCGCCCGGCACCGAAGACTCATCGGTTGTCCGGTTCATGAGCGCGCTTCGGGCGTTCGAGAAGCCGGTGGTTGCGGCGGTGACCGGCACGGCGGTCGGCATCGGCGTCACGATGCTTCTTCATTGCGACCTCGTTTACGTCAGCGAGGACGCGCGCATGTCGCTGCCATTCGTTTCGCTTGCATTGGTGCCGGAGTTTGCGGTGAGCCTTCTACTGCCTCGTCTCGTCGGACACGTCCGAGCTGCGGAGAAGCTGCTGCTCGGCGAGCCATTCACTGGCGTGGAGGCAGTGGCGATGGGCATCGCGAATGCTTCGCTTCCGGCGGCTCAAGTCCTCGAGCACGCTCGCCGCGTAGCCGAGCGCTTCAACTCATTGCCTCCGGATTCCGTGCGTGAAACGAAGCGCCTGATGCGGGCGCCAATGAAGGAGAACATCTCGCACGCGATAGCGGCGGAGAATGCAGCGTTTTGCCAGCGCCTACGCAGCCCGGAGGCCAGGGAAGCGTTCGAAGCGTTCCTTCAGAAGCGCCCGGCGGATTTCAGCAAGTTCTGATCGGCAGGATCGTTACGGCGTTTCCGGGACTGCGCCTGCGTTCGCGCCAGCACCGGAGCTCTCCGCCTTGCGTGCAGCCTTGCGCTGCCGGGCTTCTTCATTGCGTTTGCGTTGCGCAGCTTCTCTCAGCTTCTTCTCTCGCTTGTAGTCAGGTTTTCTCGGCATCTTCTGCTTCCTCGCTTCTTTACCTTGGGGGATGAACGACCGTGCCATCGGCCATGATGACGTCCGACAACCACTCGGGCGGCTCGCAATAGGTGGTTCGCATCCATACGCTGAGCACGCTGTTCTTCTTCCCCGCCCGCAGCCGGACGAGCTCCTCGTCTGCCTGGGAGCGCGTTTCGTAGAGCGGCGAAATGACGTGATGATCGCGCCGACCCACCTTGCCGGAGCTTTCGACGACGTAGTACACGTCGGGCGGCGCAGTTCTCTTCGTTGGTTGAAGCGGCACGATACGCTTCGCCATGGACTCACCTCGCGATCTTTGCGATACCGCCCTCTACCAGTCGGGCGGACAAGCGGCGGAAGTCTTGAGCCAATGGGCCTGGCGCACCGTGCGCTACCGTACAAAGCGGTTTTTGACGATCTGGAGGAAGTCTCCGCCCGCGAAAGGCCGTTTTTCAGCCCGGCGGGGCGTTTTCGCCGCCATAGCTGAAGCTGCTGACACGCTCGCGCAACCGCCGAAAACACCAGCGAGCCCCGTGCGCATCACGTATAGTCGCCGCAGCTCGTAAATTTCCGCCTTGTCAGCCCTTGGCCCGCGCGCTCCTGCGAAATTCCGGCCAAAGACCGCCACCTCAGAAATCTACGCATCCGGGGAAAGCGGGCCCGAACGTCCGTCACCCTCCACTCCCACACTTCCGGGGGATCGAAGCGATGAAGATTTATGTTGGAAATCTGCCCTTTGGCGCGACTGAAGAGGCGGTGCGGGCACTGTTTGCCGCCCACGGCACCGTGGAGAAGCTCTCGCTCGTGACGGATCGGGACTCCGGACGTCCCAAAGGCTTCGGCTTCGTCGAGATGTCGAACGCCGATGCGTCGCGCGCCATGCAGGCGCTGAACGGCGCGGATTTCGAAGGACGGCCGCTCCGTGTGAACGAGGCGCAGAGCCGTCCCGCCGGCGGTGGCGGTCGCCCGCCACGTCGCTACTAGCCGCGTCGCTGCCAGAAGAAGCGAACCGGTGCTCCGGCGCGCGCAAGCACGCCGGAGCGCACGCGGGCACGTGCGAGACGGGGATGGCGGGATGAACGACTACGAGTTCACGATGTCCCTGCGGATCCGGCATCCCGACATGGATCCCGATCTGATCACACGAACGCTCGGGCTCCAGCCGCAGCACAGCTGGCGCGCTGGCGAAGAGCGCAAGAGCTCCGCCGGCGACGTCCTCAACGGCACCTATCGCGAGAGCTACTGGGTTTGCGGGCTCATGCCGCAACCGAAGCTCTCGACAGGGCAGGTGGGCGTGGAAAGCGAGCTGCAGCACGCGCTGAGCACCCTGCGTCGATCCTTCGATTTCCTGCAGTCGTTGCAGGAGAGTGGAGGCACGACGGAGGTCTACATCAACATCTTTGCGCGCGAGGAATTCAGGATCGATCTGCTCGCGGAAGTGTCCGCGGTGCTGGGTCGGCTGGGAATCACGATGGCCATCGAAGTAAAACCTCATTCCACCTCGGCGCCGATGGCGCCTCTTTCCTGATGCGCTTCTCGTCGAACCGCAAATCCGCGACCGTTGCGGACCGAAGGGACGGGCTCCGGCAGGCGCGCGCGGCGGCACCGACGCTGCGCTCGGTGCATCCCACCGCGGCGCTGGTGCGGGTGGAGCTCGCATTTCAGGAAGAGTCGGGCCTGGCGCATGCGCCGCAGGCTTTTTCCGTGTATCCGCCGGCGAAGGCGCACTTCGTGTACGCCTGTCCGTTCGGGGACTGCGACGGTGTGTACGACCTCAACGAGATTGCGCTCGACGCGCTCGGCTCGGGCAAACGCAGGACGCGCGGCCGTTTGACGTGCAGCGGCACGCGCTCGCGCAACGGAAAACAGGATTGCCCGTGCGAGCTCGCGGCGACGTATTCGCTCGTCGTCCAGCGGGACGAGGAAATGCGAGGCTAGCGCGTGCTCGGGCCGCTCCCCGTCGCGCAGTCCGCCAGATGCGGGGAGTGGGACAGTTGATCAAGATTTCATTCACGTTCGGCGGCATTCCCCTGTTCGTGCGGGGTACGTTCTTCAGGATCTGCGCGGACGGATCGCTGCGCGGTCCGGAAGGCAGCCTCGTTGCGAGCTATACGTCGCAGGGGTGGCGCCTGGGTGGCCGAAGCTGCCGCGAATTCGAGGCGCTGGGACCGCTGTTCCTGCGCACGCACTTCGCGGATGGCCGCCGGGAGCATCTCGGTCCTTACGAGATCATCCGCGCTGCCGACGGTGCGCTATTCAGTCGCACCCATTGCCTCGGCATCTTCTGCACCAATCGCGCGGCATCCCCGGGGCTTCCGGAGTGGAGCGAGATCGCGTTTCTGGAGCGCGATGAGAACGCGCGTGCACCCGGTACCTCCAGATCGTCGACGCGGGATCCGTCCTCGCCATGTCCCCCGACGCACGGCCCCAGAACCACATCCTGAAGTCGCTGCCCGCGGAAGCGCGCGAGCGGGTTTATCCGCACCTCAAGCTGATTCCGCTCGCGCCGGGCGCGGTGCTCTACGAATCCGGCCATCGGATGCGGCATATCTACTTTCCGGCGGACACGATGATCTCGCTGATCCACGTTCTCGAAGATGGCGCGTGCGCGGAGATCGCGGTCGTTGGGAATGAAGGTGTCGTGGGTGTGTCGCTGTTCATGGGCGGCGAGACGACAACGACGCGTGCCGTCGTTCAGAACGCAGGTTTCGCATATCGCTTGTCCGGCGCGCGGCTGAAGCGGGAGTTCGATCGGCATGGCGAGCTACTTCGGTTGCTGCTTCGATACACCCAGTCCCTGATCACGCAGATGTCGCAGACCGCCGTCTGCAATCGTCACCACTCGGTAGACCAGCAGCTCTGCCGCTGGTTATTGCTTTCGATCGACAGGCTGGAAACCGAAGAGCTGGTCATGACGCACGAGCTGATCGCGAACATGCTGGGCGTGCGCCGGGAAGGCGTCACGGACGCCGCGGGCAGGCTTCAGCGCCAGGGCGTCATCCGCTACAAGCGCGGCCGCATCCGGGTTCTGAACCGCACGGCGCTCGAGAAGCGCTGCTGCGAGTGTTACCGGGTCGTGAAGAAAGAGACCGACCGGTTGCGCGTGCTGGACCGCTGAGAACGAGGCCCCGCGCCGCGTGACGCCGCGATAGTCCTCGCCTCGCCTGAAAACAGACAATTCCCCATGCGGCGGGCTATCAGCTTCGCGAGATCGACGAGCTCGACTTGCGCAAGGCGAGGCTGAACGCGTCCGCCAGGGTCGCCTTCGTGGACACCGTGGCGAGGTCGACGCCCAGATGCACGATGGTCTGCGCGGTCTGCGACCGGATGCCGCTGATGATGCAATCCGCCCCCATCAGCCTCGCGGCGGCGACGGTCTTCAGCAAGTGCTGGGCGACCATTGTGTCGACGGCGGGTACGCCGGTGATGTCGATGATGGCGATGGCGGCGCTTGTGCGGACGATCGCCTGAAGCAGGCTTTCCATCACGATCTGGGTGCGCGCACTGTCGAGCGTGCCGACGAGCGGGAGCGCGAGGATACCGCTCCACAATTCGACCACCGGCGTCGAAAGCTCGAGCAGCTCCTGCTGCTGCCGGTGGATGATTTCTTCGCGGCCCTTCTGAACCGCTTCCGTGGTGAGGAGGGCGAGCCTGTCGAGAGCCTCCGTCATGATCCGGAATGCGTCCACGAGATCGCCCGGGGAGCTCGCGAGCTCGTCTCGCAGCTGCGCGAACAGCGGCTCCTTCAAGGAAAGGATGAAGGTTGCCGTTTCGGACGGCGAGAACCCCTGGTGGGCACGTGAACGCGAAAGGTCGTCGATGAAGTCCCGCGTCGCGCTCCATGCCTGCGAAGTCGGCGAGAGCTCGCTTCCGGTGCCGATAGCCTGCCGGAACAACGAAATGAACTCGCGCGCCTGCGCGCGCAGCTCGCTTTCCCTGATCGCGCCGGAGCGCAGGCTCGGGGTCGCAAGTTGAAGTTGCACCCATTCGCTGAGTAACGCTTCTTCGTTGGCGAGGGCGCGATCGAGCGCTGTTCTGGAAGACGACATGGGGGGCAGTACCTGCTGAGAATGACCTCACTTTCCCTCAAGGCCGACAGTCATCTCCGTGCGTTACCACACGCATGGAGGCTGTGTTTGGCACTCACCTTCGCGCGTCTTTGCATGAGTTACTCCTCGAAGCGGCCTGAGGACTCACGATCGCGTTCGTATCGTCTCGCAAGCGGAAACGGCGGCAACCAGGACTCGCGACGGATGGTCCAGAGCTCGTAGGTCGGCCGCAGCTGGTCGGGCGCATCCAGGGATCCGAGATTCACCTCGATTTCGTCTGCCGACCGCCCGAAGACGGACGAGCCGCAGCGGGGGCAGAAGACCCGCCCCGCGTAGTCGCGCGTTTCGCCCTCGATCGATACGGCGTCCTGGGGGAATATGGCGGAAGCGTGAAAAAGCGCCCCGTGATGCTTGCGGCAATCCAGGCAGTGGCAGATGCCGACCCGGTAGGGTCGCCCTGTCGCCACGATTCGCACGTTGCCGCACAGGCAACCGCCAGTGAAGCGGTCCATGCGCGCCTCCTATGAAGATCTGCGGAACAGGAATGTTTACAACGGGAGGAACGTTCCCGCAAATTGCCTCCCCGAACCGTTACCGCAAGCGGTACAACTAGCAAAGAGCGGGCGGCCCCGGAGGGACTTAAGTAGTTTCCCGCTCCCGCGTACTTCAGGCGTAGTGTTTGCTCGTCACTGGGATACACGCGCGTAACTAACGGAGGGCCCGGACGTGGCGGCTTCCACCTTGAATTCCGACGTGATTCGAAAAGTGCTCCTGGCTACGGACCTGAGTGCCCGCGGCGATCGCGCGCTCGAGCGCGCCGTCGCCATCGCACGTGACACGCGTGCGCACCTTTACATCCTGCATGCCTACGAAGAGTTCGAGGAGTCGAGCCTCACATATGGCAGTCACCTGACACCGTCCTGGCGGGCGCCGCTGGACGCGGTGGAGATCGCCAAGGCGCGCATCCGGGAGGGACTGCGAGCGGACCTCGGAGACGCGGTCGAGAACGCCACGGTGCTGGTGATGGAAGGCGATCCCGCGGAGCTGATCGAAGAGGTGGTAGCGAGAGAGAACATCGATCTCCTCGTGACCGGCATCGCGCGCGAAGGCGTGTTTGCGAAACGGCCGGTCATCCTCGGCCGCACGGTGGAGAAGCTGCTGCGACGGGTGGGGATCCCGATCCTCATCGTCCGGAATCGTCCCCGCACGCCTTACCAGAACATTCTCGTCACGACGGACTTTTCGGATGCGTCCGCCAACGCGCTGCAGGTCGCCTTGAGCCTGTTCCCCAACCAGACCCTGCATCTGCTGCATGCTTTCGACGTGCCGTATGCGGCCAGCAGCTCGGACTTACGGCTTCAGATCGAGAGCTTCAAATATGCGCGCGACACGGATCTTGCGGGGTTTGTGACCGCGACGGTTCTGCCTGAGGACGCACGCCAGAGGCTCGTCAGGCTGGTGGAGTATGGCAATCCTGCGCAGCTCGTCCGCGATTACGTGAGGGACCGTGGCGGCGATCTTGTCGTGCTCGGCACGCGCGGCCGTGGTGCCGTGCTCGAAACGCTGCTCGGAAGCACGGCCAAGGACATCCTGGAAACGCTTCCGTGCGATGCGCTCGTCGTGCGCGGGCCGATGCGCTCCGCGAAGAAATAAGCGCTGCTCGTCGTGCCCGGGCCAATGCGCTTCGCGAGCACGTGAAGCGGCAGGCGTCTACGGCCGCGGCGAAGGCGGCGGGCTAACCCCGTCGCGCCGGCCGTCAACGTTCGACGTTGAGTCGTTCCGGCCGCGGCCGGTTACGCGCCACCGCGGCCCGCATCAGGGTCATGGCACTGACGGGCGCCGTGATCAGCACGAAGAACGTGATGAGCACCTCGTGGAACACCGGCCGGTGAAGAAGAGCCGAAGACACGAGCATCGACGCGAAAAGAACGCACCCGGTCCCCAGCGTCGTCCCCATGGTGGGAGGATGCGCGCGCTCGAAGAAGTTGCGCAGGCGGAGAAGCCCGAGCGAGCCGATGAGCGCGAGCAGTCCTCCGCACACCAGCAGAATCCCGGCCGGCAGGGCCGCCCAAAGCGGCAGGGAGAGCTCGTTCATGGGCCGATCACCTCGCCGCGCAGGAGGAACTTCGCGAGCGCCATCGTTCCCAGGAAGCCGAACACCGCGATGAGCATCGCCACGTCGAAGTACAGCATGGAACCGGAACGGATGCCGAGCATGAGCAGGGTGAGCATGCCGTTGATGTAGAACGTGTCGAACGCCAGCACGCGATCCTGCGCCGAAGGCCCGACAAACAGCCGGATCAGCGCGAAAATCATGGCGGCGACGAAGCAGAACGACGCGAAGTCCGCCGCGAGCCCGAAGAACGTGTTCATTCGAAGATCCTCATCAGTGGCCGCTCGTAGCGCCTCTTGATCAAGTCGATCCAGTACTCCTCGCTCTGAAGGTCGAGCACGTGGAGCGTGAGCGTGTCGCCCGAGGGGGAAAGGCCCACCCATACGGTGCCCGGCGTGGAGGTGACGATGACGGCCAGTGCCGCCAGTCCATGTGGATCGCGCATGTCCAGCGGGATTTCCAGGAACCCGGAGTGGATCTGTCGACCCCGCTCCAGGCCCAGGACGATGCGCGCTACCGCGATGTTCGAGCGGACGATGTCCCTGAAGACGGTCAGGGCGAGGAGGACGGCAAGGTCGAACCGATGCAACCGGGCATGCAACGGGCGCAGCGCCGATGCGGCCAGCGCGAGCGCGAGGGCGAGGGCAAAGCCCAGCAGGATCTGCCCGAGCGAGAGCGTCTGGTTGAGAAGCAGCCAGCAGCCCGTGAGGCCGAGCACCAGGAAAGGCGAGAGGCGTGCTGCAACCCGCTTCATGGCGTTACTGCTCCCCCGACTTCTGGCGCGTGTCCAGCGACAAGACGGTACGAATGTACGTGTCCGGCTGGTGCAGGGAGTAGGCCGCGTGTTCCAGATATTGCGTCACCGGGTCCGCTGCGACGGAGAGACCGAGGCACAGGAGGACCAGCGCCGCGACGGGCGTGGCTTCGAGGAGCCGCAACCGCGGCGTCCTGCGAGACGCTATACCCCAGAAGAGCCGCATCCCGATGCGGCTCAGCGCGATGATGCTCGCAGCGCCGGACACGAGTATCGCGGCACAGAGCACCCAGGTGGAGGTCGCCGTCCCGTTGCTCACTGCCGAATGCAGGATGGTCGAGAGCAGCGCAAACTTCGCCAGGAACCCGGGGAGCGGCGGCACGCCGCTGACGAGCAGCACGCAGGAGACGAACACCATTCCGAGGAAGGCAATGGCAGCCGGGATGACGATGCCGATGTCTTCGCCTTCGTGATGGACCGAAGGTTCCTTGATTCCGTACGCCACATAGACCGGTTCGCCTTCCTGCTCCCAGTCCTCCGACGACACGGGCGGATCGGTTTCCCGCGTGCGATCCGTCATCCCGGTGAGCATGAAGAACGTGCAGGTCGTGAGCACGGACACGATGAGGTAGAACAGCACCGGTGTCGTGAGCGCTTCGATGCGAAGCCCGAGGCTCGCGAACAGAATGCCCATGGACACGAGCAGCGAGTACGCGACCAGCCGGCCCAGGTGCTTGGCCGCGAGCATGCCGGCGGTGCCGGAGATGAGCGTGGCGAGCCCGATGTAGAAGAGGGCGGCGCCGAGCGTCTCGTACTCTTGCATGAGCGTGCCAAGGCGCAGGACGGCGTAGAACCCGACCTTGGTCATCATGGCGAAAGCGGCCGCCACGGGCGCAAGTGCGATCGAATACGAGCCGGGCAGCCAGAAGTTGAGCGGCCAGCAGCCGGCCTTGATGAGAAAGGCGATGCCGAGAATGGCCGCTCCGGCATCGAGGAGCGCGCGATCGTCCGGCTCAAGCGCCGCCGCGCGCCCGGCGAGATCCGCCATGTTCAGCGTGCCGGCCACGCCGTAGATGAGCGCCACGCCGATGAGGAAGAGGAACGATGCGCCGAGATTCACGGCGATGTAGTGCAGGGCCAGCTTCACTCGCAACGCGCCGCCACCGCGGAGCAGGAGCCCGTAGGACGCCGCAAGCAGGATCTCGAAGAAGACGAAGAGGTTGAACAGATCTCCCGTCAGGAACGCGCCGTTCAGTCCCATCGTGAGGAACTGGAAGAGCGAGTGGAACGGCTGGCCAGGACGATCCCAGCGCGCGATGGAGTAGATGAGCGTGGCCAGTGCCACGATCGCGCCCAGCGTCAACATCAGCGCGGACAGTCGATCGACGACGAGCACGATGCCAAAGGGTGCAGGCCATGCGCCGATGGCGTAGGCACCCACGCCTTCGGGCCAGATGTAGGGCGCCGCGTCGCTCGTCAGATAAAGAAGTACCGCTGCCACCGCCAGCTGAATCCCGACCGAAAGGGTGGCGAGCGCGATGCGCGCGCCGCGGCGCGCTTCGGCAAGGAAGAACAGCGCGGCGCCGGTGACAAGCGGCACCACGATGGGCAGGACGATGAGATGTCGCAGGATGGCGTTCATCGGTTACGACTCCCGCCCATCGACGTGATCCGTACCAGTGAGGCCGCGCAGCGCCAGCAGTACGACCAGGAACAATGCGGTCGTCGCAAAGCCGATGACGATGGCGGTGAGGACGAGCGCCTGCGGCACAGGGTCCGCGTACAGCGAGGGGTTCACCGTTCCGGAGACCGCATCGACGATCGGCGGCTTGTGCAGGGCCAGCCGGCCCATCCCGAAGATGAAGAGATTCGTGGCATAGGAAAGGAGCGTGAGCCCCATGAGCACCTGGAAGGTGCGGGGCCGGAGGAGCAGCCAGACGCCACCTCCCGCGAGCGTTCCGATGGCCAGCGCGTACACGATTTCCATCAGGCAGCCTCCCCCGATGGCGTGGCGCGCTCCTCAATTTCGTCGTTCACTGGTGTGACGGTCTTTCGCGGCCGGCGCAGAGACTGATGGGCGAGCGCCACCAGGATGAGCAGCGTGGCGCCGATGACGAGCAGGTAAACGCCGGTATCGAACAGCAGGACGCTCGAGAGATGCACGTCCCCTATGAGCGGAATGTGTATATCCGTGCTGATGGCGGTAAGAAACGGAAGGGACCGCGCCCAGGCGCCAACGCCAGCGGCCGCCGCGGCCAGCAGCCCGAAGCCGATCAGGCTGAGCGGATGGACCCGGAGCCGCGACTCGACCCAGATGGTCCCGCCGACCATGTACTGAGCGATGACCGCCGTGGCCATGATCAGGCCGCCGACGAAGCCACCGCCTGGCGCATGGTGCCCGCGTAACAGGAAGTACACGGACACGGTAGCCGCCACAGGCAGCAACAGCCGCACGAGAACCGCGGCGATCCGCAGGCTACCGGGCGGCAGCGGATCGTTGATGTGCGCCAGCGCCAGCTGCTCCGCGTCCACCTGAGGCACTGCTCGGGGAGAATCCATGGCCTCCGGCGCCGGGCGGAAGCGGCGAAGCAGCGCATAAACCGTGATCGCGACGATTCCCACGACGGTGATTTCGCCAAACGTATCGAAGCCGCGGAAGTCGACCAGCATGACGTTCACGACGTTCTGGCCGCCGGCCTCCTTGAAGGAATTCTGGAGGAAGAACGGCGCGAGCCGACCCGCGGAAGGCCGGGTCATTACCGCGTACGCCAGGATCGACACGCCGGCGCCGGCGAGCACCGCCACCGTGAGGTCTCGCACGCGGCGGACGCGCGCGCGCAGCGTGCGCCGACGGAGCGCCTCGATGTCGAGCCTCTTCGGGAGCCAGCGCAGCCCGAGGAGAATCAGCACGAGCGTGACCACTTCCACCGCGATCTGCGTGAGGGCGAGGTCCGGCGCCGAGAACCAGGCGAACGTGAGGCACGTGGCGAGGCCGACGCCTCCTGTCAGGATGAGGGCGGCCAGGCGATGGAACTTGGCCTGCAGGGCCGCGCCGATGGCGCAGGCGCCGCCCGCGAGCCACAAGAGCACGAACAGCGGATCGACGGGCGTGAGCGGCATCTCGCCGCGCGAGGAGCCCATGATGATGAGCGGCAGCGCTCCCGCGACGATCGCCACGAAAACGATGAGGAGCAGCTGCGGCTGCAGGCGTGTGGGGAAGAGCGCGCGTGAAAGCCGTCCGGCCCCGCGAATGAGCCGGACGTTCAGGATGTCGAAGATGCGCGCGGCGTCCCATCGAGAAAGGAACGGGGTCGGGGCGAACACGCGGTTATGCCGCACCAGACCCATATAAAAGAGCACGCCAGCCGTAAGGGCCACGAAGCTCATGATGAGCGGCGGCGTGAACCCGTGCCAGATGGCGAGCTCGTACGCCGGCAACTGGTCCCCCATGATCGAGCGGGCCGCGATTTCGAGCAGCGGCCCCACGGTCTGCGCAGGGAAGATGCCGACGAGCAGACAGGCGATGACCAGCACCGCGCTCGGGAACAGCATGCCGCGAGTGGGTTCCTTGGGCGTTTTCGGAAGCGTCTCCGATAGAGGCCCGAAGAACACCCGATGAATGAAGCGCGCCGAGTAGGCGACGCTGAAGGCGCCCGCCAGGGTCGCGACGACCGGGAGTGTAAAGCGGAGACCGGTCGCGGTTCCGGCAGCGAGCGCTTCGGCAAAAAACATTTCCTTCGAAAGGAAACCGTTCAGGAGGGGAACGCCCGCCATGGCGCCGGCCGCGACGGTGGCCACGGTGGCCGTGATCGGCATGAGAAGGCTGAGGCCTCGCAGCCGCTGGATGTCGCGGGTCCCGGTCTCGTGGTCCACGATGCCCGCGGCCATGAAGAGGGAGGCCTTGAAGGTGGCGTGGTTCATCATGTGAAACACGGCAGCGACAAGGGCCAGGGGGCTGTTCATGCCGAGGAGCAGCGTGATGAGTCCGAGGTGGCTCAGCGTGGAGTACGCGAGAACGCCTTTCATGTCCCGCTGGAAAGTGGCCGAGAAGGCGCCGATGAGAAGCGTGGCCGCGCCTGCGCTCGAAATGACCCAGAACCAGAGGTCCGTCCCGGCGAGAACGGGCCACAGGCGGGCAAGCAGGAAGACGCCTGCCTTGACCATGGTTGCGGAATGCAGGTACGCCGACACCGGTGTGGGCGCGGCCATGGCCTGCGGCAGCCAGAAATGGAACGGGAACTGCGCACTTTTGGTCAGGACGCCCAGAACGATGAGCAGGGTTACGGGCCCGTACCACGGATGGGCGCGAATGGCGTCGCCCGCGGCAAACACCGCGTCCAGCTCGTAGCTGCCGACGATGGACCCCAGCAGGAGCGCGCCGAAGAGCAGGCTGAAGCCGCCGCACACCGTGACGATGAGGGCCATGCGCGCGCCTCGCCGCGCATCCTCGCGGTGGTACCAGTAGGCGATCAGCATGAAAGAGGTGAGGCTCGTGAGCTCCCAGAACACCACGAGCTGGATCAGATTCCCCGAGAGCACGATGCCCAGCATCGCGCCCATGAAGCCGAGGAGGAACGAGAAGAAGCGCGGCACAGGGTCCGCCGAGGACATGTAGTACCGGGCGTAGAGCACCACCAGGATGCCCATGAACGCGATGAGCATCGCGAACAGCCAGGCGAAACCGTCCATCCGGAAATTCAGGTCCAGCCCGAACTGCGGCATCCATGGAATGACCAGGTGCAGGACTTCGCCGCGGGCCACGTCGCCGTAGAGCCCGGCCCCGATCAGCACACAGGCGAGCGCCGTGAGCCCCGCCAGCCATGCAGCCGCATTCCGCGCGTGCGACGGAAGGAACGCCGCGCACAGGCTGGCCAGGAAAGGCAGCAGAACGATGCAACCGAGCGCCGTAGCCATTAGAGGGGCACCGCGCTGACGGAGGCTTCGCTCTCAGGATGGGCTGATCCCACAGGCATCGTTGGCGGGCTCTCCAGTTGTTGGTCGGGGAGGCAGGAGGATAAGGCAAGTTTCTGCCAAAAGGGCGGCTTTGAGCGGCCGGATCTTGCGGCCGGGACTTAGATCAAACCTCACCGAGAGGTCCGATATTTCGAATAGTCCGAAGCGACATTCCGGGCTACATATGGCGTCGCGGTTTCTTGCGGAGGGTAACGACGATGAGAATCATCTGTGCGACGGACCTCTTGCCGAAGAGTGAAGCGGCCATGCAGCGTGCCGGGCTCCTGTCGGACGAATTGGGAGCGGAAGTGACGCTCCTGCACGTGGTCGAGCCGGCGCCCTCTGAGCAGGAGCGGGAACAGACGCTGCGGACCGCGCTCGCGCACGTCCGGGCGCGCGCGCGGCTGCCGATGCGGCGCTCCGTGAGCGCTCCGGACGTGACGGTTCGCGCCGGCAACGCCGCTCGAATCGTTCGGGAGATGGTGGCGGAGGCGAATGCGCAGCTTCTCGTGCTCGGCCCGCACGGCAAGCGGGGTCTGCGTGATGCGTTCGAAGGGTCGATCGCCGAGAACGCGCTGGCCGCCCGGAATTGCGCGGTGCTCATCGCCCGCAACGAGGCGCGGGAGCCTTATCGCCGTGTGTTGCTGGCGCTGGATCTGTCGGAAGCCTCCGCTTCGGCGGTGCGGGCGGCCGAATCGCTCGTGCTGACACCTGAGGTCGAGGCGCGGATCGTCCATGCGCATGAGCCTCCCTATCAGGGCATGCTGCACTATTCAGGAGCAGCGCCGGACTCCATCGTGCGTTACGCGGATGGCTGGAAGCGCGAGGCCTGGCACGCCATTGAGGACTTGCTGATATACGAGAGCACGTACCCCGCCCGATACGACATCGTCATCAAGCAGCGGCCGCCGGTGGCCGGAATTCTGCGGGCGGTGGAGCAGTTCGAGCCGGATCTCCTCGTCCTGGGGACGCGAGCCGGCGGCCGTTTCCACCGAGCGTTGCATGGCAGTGTCGCGAACCGGGTCCGGCAGAAGATCGAGTGCGACGTCCTCGTCGTGCCGGAGGGGTCGTTCGGCATTTCGCGCAGCAAGGTCACCCTCGGGCGCCGGCATGCGACAGGCGCGTCGGTCAGCCAAAGATCTTTCCCGCCCGCTCCGTCATGGCCGTGACGGCGGGATGCTTGACGCGACGTTCGACCGAGATGGCGTAGTACTCGGACTTCACGCCCTCGGCGATCCCGACCCGCGCGAAGCCGTACTCTCGCCGGAACTGCTCCTCCATCACCGCGGGGACGGGCGTGAAGCCGTGGCCGGCGCGGGCGAACTCCCGGAGCATCGCGTAGTCCTCGAACTCGCCGATCAGGACCGGGTGCACGTGCTTTTTTTCGAGCCATTGGTCCAGTGCGCGCCGGATCGCCGTGTCGTCCGTCGGGAGGAGCATCGGGACGCCGTCCAGCGAGTTGGGAAATTCCTTGCGGAGCGTCTTCGCGAGTGTGGACGTCGCCATCCACACGATCTGCGTTTCACCGAGCAGATGCGCGTACGCCTTCACCGCCAGGCTCGGCGTGATCGGCGCGTCCGAAAGCACGACGTCGATCTCGTGGACCGCGAGATCGGCTACGAGGCGCTCAAGCGTCCCTTCCCTGCAGATAAGTCGGACGGGACGCTTCAGGCTCAGCGTCGCTTCCAGTACGTGATACGCGACTTCTTTCGGCACGACGTCGTCGATCCCGACGACGAGGCGTAGCGGTCGCGCAGTCGGCCTGTGCTCCAGCGCCTCGAGCAGATCCTGACCGAGGCCGAAGATCTCGTCGGCATAGCCGTAAACGAGGCGGCCGACTTCGGTCGGGACGAGAGATCTTCCCGACTTCGTGAGCAGCTTTTCTCCCAGCCGGGCTTCGAGCGTGCGCAGCTGCGAGCTGACGGTGGGCGCCGAGAGCGCAAGCTCTTCGCATGCGCGCGTGAGGCTGCCCGTGCGCACCACTGACCAGAAGTAGAGCAGGTGTTGATAGTTGAGCCGACGAATGTTCGCTGGCATTTGCCAACTCCTGTGCGAGCCCAGTCACATCGACAGGGCGATGATATCCGCACCGGCGGATTCGTTTCAGAAAACGAAAGGAATCGGACGAGTAATTGCAATTGATCTAACTGCCCCGCGATCGCAGGATCTTCAGGCCCGGGATCGAGTGCAGGAGGAGGCGAGATGAAGATTTTGTGCGCAACGGACCTGCTGCCTCGGAGTGATGCGGCGGTCGAGCGAAGCGGTGCGCTGGCGGATGCACTGAAGGCGAAGCTGACTTTGTTGCACGTTGTTGCTCCGATCCCCTCCGAAACGGCGCTCATGGAAGAGTTGCGGGAGGCAGGGGTGCAGCTGAAAGAGAGATCGCGGGCTCCGCGGTGGACACACGGTGCGGTTCCCAGTCTGGTGGTGCGAACCGGAGACCCGGGGCAGGTGGCGATCGAGACGGCGCGGGATCTCAGGGCGGATCTGGTGGTCATCGGGCCGCATCGGCGCCGGACGATTCGCGATGCCTTCAGGGGTTCCGTCGCAGGGAACCTTGTCGAGGGGCGGCGCGTTCCGATCCTGCTCGTGCGAGCGCGGCCACGTCGGCCGTATCTCAATGTCGTGCTCGCACTCGATCTTGCCGAGCCATCCGCGCAGGCCGTGCGTTACGCGGAGTCGAGCGGGATCGTTGCGAACGCATCCCGATTCACCGTGCTGCACGCGTACGAGCCGCCGTACCACGACTCGTTTCATTATTTCGGCGCCGGTGTGTCATCGATCGATGCGCACACGGCAGTCTGGCGGCGGGAATATCGGCAGTCGATTGCGGACACGCTCGTGGCGGAGAGCGTGATTCCCTGGCGCTATGACGTCGTGCTCGAAGAAGGTGCGGCTGCGTCGGTGATCCTGAGGCACGTCAAACGGCAGGCGCCGGATCTGCTCATCATGGGGACGCGGGGCGGAGGCAAGCTGCATCGCGCGTTCCTCGGCAGCGTGGCGCGAGAGGTCGCATACCAGGCGCGTTGCGATGTGCTGCTCGTTCCTCAGGGCGCGCCATCGAAGCGAAGGGGGGCAGGGCTGAAACCAGATGCACGCGACATCGCAAGCACTGCGAGTCCCGCCCACGCGGCGGGGATGAGCCGTTGATGCGAATGCGCGAGGAGTACTCAAATGCTTACGAGAGGACGGTACGCACAGATCCGGCGTAGATCACCCATCAGGCGACGCATCCGGCCGCGACACGTCGCGGATCTCGACTTCGCGGGGAAGAATCGGCGCCGCGAGGCGCGCGGGCTGAGCAGCGGCATGCGGCTCGTTGCGCGGTTCGGCGCGGTGCTGCGCGCCTGGATCAAAACCTGAGATACGACGAACCGAGCGTGGCGCTCGCTGTCAGCGCCGGAACGGGGATGATCCGGGCGGCCTGGGAATCAGGCGGCCCGGGAGGCGGCTCGCGCAGCCGGCAGCGGGAATCAGGAGGGTCCGGGGCTCGCTATCGCCAGCGTCAGATCCCGAAGCACCAGGTGTTCGCGCAGAGCCAACAACTCATCCCGGTGCAGCTGCGCGAGCCGCTGGAGGATCTTCTCTCCTTTGGGAGTGAGGTGAACCTGCACCGACCGCCGGTCGTGATCCGCTGTGCGCCTTTGCACGAGCCCGAGTTTTTCTGAGCGCGTAACTAGAGCCACTGTGCCGTGATGTTTCGCCTGCATGCGCTCCGCAAGCTCGCCGATGCTCGCCCACTCGCGACCGGGATACCCCTTGATGTGCAGCATGAGCTGATACTGCAACGGTGTGATGCCGTGCTTGCGGGAGATCTGCTCGCTGTATCGGAAGAATTTCCGTACGACGTAGCGGAAGTTCGCAAGGGCCTCGTATTGGCGCTTGGTCACCGGTGGGTTCTCGGCCATGGCAGGGTGGGGTGATGACTCCAGCCGCGAAGTCTACAGCACAGCCCACGTGATGCGCGGTCACTTCGGCCGTCCCTTCGGATATTGCGGTGTCGTCTGGAAATATCACAGCGTGATAGAGTGATGCCAACCTGAATATCCTTCCCTTGAAGTCCAGGCGAGGTGCGACTGTGAATGCGACCCCGATCGCCGATGTCCCCGATCCTTCGAACGGCAAGATCCCCGAGCCTCCGCCACCAGACGCGGACTGGGCAAGTATCAGGGCCTGGCGGAAGCAAACACGATCCGCCCTCATTCATGAGCGCAGCCAGCTGCCTCCCCACACGCGCCGGGTTCATAACGACAGGGTAAGGCGGCATCTGCTCGACGAAGTGGATCTCAGGCGATTCCGCAGCATCGGGTTCTACTATCCCATTCGCGGCGAGCTCGGCTTTCTGGACATCGCGCGGGATCTTGTCGCTCGCGGCGGAATCGCTGCGCTTCCTGTCGTCGTCGAGCGCTCGGCACCCGTGGAGTTCTGGCGGTGGTCGCCGGGCGATCGCATGCGTCGCGGTCTCTGGGACATTCCGATCCCGGCCGAGCGCGAGCTCGTCACGCCCGAGGCTCTGGTCGTGCCGCTGGTGGGGTTCGATTCGCAGCGCTACCGCCTTGGTTACGGCGGGGGTTACTACGACCGCACACTCGCTTCCATGAACCCACGTCCCTTCTGCGTAGGCGTCGGATTTTCCACCTCCCGGCTGCCGACGATTTTCCCGCAGGCCCACGACATTCCGATGGACGCGATCGTCACGGATCAAAGCTTCATCGGCGCCGTCTCGCGACTCCCGCCCATATAACGCGGCCCGGCCATATAGCCGGACTGAATATCGCCAGACCGATTCGTACGTCGTTATATCACAACGTGAGGTGTTAGCATCGCCCGCGCTCGGCAAATGCAGCTACGGGAGAACCTGCCATGACTTTGCAGCTCGGCGACGACGCACCGGATTTCACGGCCCAGACGACGGCCGGACCCATCAGTTTCCACGAGTGGCTCGGCGGATCCTGGGCCGTTCTGTTCTCGCATCCCAAGGACTTCACGCCGGTCTGCACGACCGAGCTCGGCTACACCGAGCGGCTCCGCCCCGAGTTCGAGAAGCGGAACGTGAAGGTGATCGGCCTCTCCGTCGATGCGCTCGGCGACCACGAACGCTGGGCAGAGGACATCGGCGAGACGCAGGGCGCCAGGCCGCGCTTTCCGATCATCGCGGATGCGGAACGCAAGGTTTCCGAGCTCTACGGGATGATTCATCCGAAGGCGAGCTCCACCCTCACGGTGCGCTCGGTGTTCATCATCGACCCGGCGAAAAAAATCCGGGCGACGATCACGTATCCGGCCAGCACCGGGCGCAACTTCGACGAGATCCTGCGCCTCGTGGATTCGCTGCAGCTGACGGATCGGCACAAGGTCGCGACGCCGGTGAACTGGAAGCAGGGCGAGGACGTGATCATCGTTCCGTCCGTGAGCAATGACGAAGCGAAGAAGCTCTTTCCCGAAGGCTGGAAGGAGCATCGTCCGTATCTGCGTACCGTCAAGCAGCCGCGCAGCGCCTGAAGCTCATGAGCGTCTCGACGATGACGTCCCGGGTGCCGTCGCGGGAGCTCGACGCGTGGCAGGGTTCGCCGTTGCCCGCGCCGCTCGCCGAGGAGGCGAGACGGCTGGTGGATCGGCTGGATGCCTCGCAGCGGCTGTGGCTCAGCGGCTTTCTCGCGGGCGCGGCGGCACTCGGGGCAGCCGCGCAAGAGGCGCCGTCATCGTCGGGCGTCACGATCGTCTTCGGCTCCCAAAGCGGGAACGCGGAGCGTCTCGCGCATCGTGCAGCGGAGATCCTCGCGGGTCGCGGGATTTCCTGCACCGTGCGCGACATGATCGATTGTGGCAAGGCGGATCTGCTTGCCGCGCAGACCCTGCTCGTCGTGGTCAGCACGCAAGGCGAGGGGGATCCGCCGGATCGGGCGCTGCCGCTGTGGGAGCTGCTGAACGGACGGAAAGCGCCTGCGCTGTCGCATCTTTCGTTCGCGGTCCTCGCGCTGGGCGATTCGAGCTACCAGCACTTTTGCGAGACAGGCAGGCGGTTCGACGCGAAGCTCGAAGCGCTGGGTGCCCGGCGCATCCATCCGCGAGTCGATTGCGACGTGGACTTCGAAGCGCCCTCCGGCATGTGGATGGAGGCCGTTTCCGGCGTTATCGCGCAGACCTCGCGCGCGGCAGCGCCGGTCGTCACGCTGCCCCAATCCTCCGCTTCCCTGTCGAGCGCGTTCACTCGGCGCAATCCGTTCCAGGCGAACGTGCTCGTCAATCAGAGAATCACGGGGCGCGGCTCGTCCAAGGATGTCCGGCACATCGAGCTTTCGCTCGAAGGGTCGAACATCCGCTACGAGCCTGGCGATGCGATTGGGGTAGTCCCGCGCAACGCGCCGGAAGCCGCTGATGAGCTGCTACAGCTTCTTCCCTTCGCGGCGAGCGATTCGGTGACGGTCGAGGGCCACGAGCTGGCGCTGTCGGACTTTTTGCGGGACAGGGCTGATATCGGCCGGGTCGATGCCGCGCTCGTCGCGCGCTACGCCGAGGCAATCGGGGGCAAAGAGGCCCGATCGTGGATCGAGGCACATGCGGCCGCCGCCCGGGAAGGCAAGGCTCCGGCGCCTTCGCTCGTCGACCTCGTCAGAGCTTTCCCGCCGGAGAACATTGACGCACAGGCGTTCGTCGGGCTGCTCAGGCCGCTCGCACCGAGGCTCTATTCGATCGCGTCGTCGTTGCTTGCCTCGCCGGACGAGGCGCATCTCTGCGTCAGCATCGTCGAGTGGCAGGCGAGAGGGCGGAAGCAGCGGGGCCTTGTATCGGGTCATCTTGCAGACCTGACTGACGAGGATTCGCTCGCGATCTATCTGCATCGAAACACCGGTTTTCGTCTGCCTTCCGATGACGCGAGCATCATCATGATTGGTGCGGGCACCGGCGTGGCACCTTATCGGGCGTTCGTGGCTGAGCGGGAAGCGCGCGGTTCTCGCGGACGAAACTGGCTCATTTACGGTGATCGGTCGTTCGAGACCGACTTCCTGTATCAGTCCGAATGGCTGGCATGGCGCAAACAACGCGTGCTGACGCGAATTGACGTGGCGTTCTCGCGCGATCAGGAAGTCAAACGCTACGTTCAGCATCAGGTCGCCGACGCGGGCAAGGATCTGTGGGCATGGCTGCAAGAGGGCGCGCACTTGTACGTGTGCGGCGATGCCAGCGGCATGGCTCCCGGCGTTCACGAGGCGCTGTTGCAGATTGCCGAACTCCACGGCGGATTGGATCGTGAAGGCGCTGCCGAGTATCTCGTCGGACTCCAGCGCGAACGTCGTTATCAACGGGATGTGTATTGATGAGCAGCGTGATGCCTCGCCAGGATCTGTCCGCTCCCCTGTCCGAGTTGCACTCCAATGAGCAGCTCAAGCACGACAGCCGCTTCCTTCGCGGAACGCTGGAGGAAAGCCTTGCGGATCCGATAAGCGGATCGGTGGCCGACACCGATGCGCTTCTCACGAAGTTCTTCGGCATATATCAGCAGGACGACCGCGACGAGCGTGATGAGCGTCGCAGGGCGAAGCTGGAACCGTTGTATCAGTTCATGGCTCGGGTGCGCCTCCCCGGCGGAGTGTGCACGCCGGCGCAATGGTTGGCACTGGATGCCCTCGCGAGGAAGTACGCCAACGGTTCGCTTCGGATGACGACGCGGCAGACCTTCCAGTTTCATGGTATCCGCAAGCGGAACCTTCCGTCCCTTATTCGAGGCCTGCGTGACGCTGGGTTGGATACGGTTGCGGCGTGTGGCGATGACAACCGCAACGTCATCGCCACCGCGAATCCGCTTTTCTCCGGGGCGCACGAGGAAGTCAGCACGCTTGCTCGCGCAATCTCGGCCAGGCTCATGCCGCGCACGGGTGCGTATCGCGAGTTGTTCCTGGGCGAGACGCCGGTTTCGCAGCCCACGGCGGAGGAGGAGCCGCTTTACGGCCGGACGTATCTGCCGCGCAAGTTCAAGATCGCCATCGCCATTCCGCCGCAGAACGACGTCGATGTGTTCGCGCACGACCTGGGATTCATCGCGATCCTCGAAGGCGAACGCATCGTCGGATACAACGTGCTCGTGGGCGGCGGAATGGGAATGACGCACCGGCAGCCCGCCACGTTTCCTCGTCTTGGGGACGTCATCGGTTTCTGCGGGCCGCAGGACGTTGGCGAGGTTGCCGAGCATGCCATGTGCATCCAGCGGGATTTCGGGAACCGGAAGGACCGCTCGCACGCGCGTTTCAAGTACACGATCGAGGATCGGGGCGTGCAATGGTTCAGGGACGAGCTTGCGCGTCGGATGGGGTGCGCGTTGGGTCCTGCTCGACCCTTCCGCTTCGAGTCGTCGGGTGACCGGCTGGGCTGGCACCAGGGCTCGGATGGTCGCTGGCACTACACGATCTACGTCGAGAACGGCAGGGTAGATGACTCCGACGGTCGCCGGTTGCTGAGCGCGCTGAGGAGCATCGCGAGCTCACATCAGGGCGTCTTCGCTCTGACGACGAACCAGAACGTCACGATCGCCGGCGTACTGGATCACGAGCGACGGGGTCTCGAACGTCTTCTCGACGACTACGGGGTGGGATCTTCGCAGCGGCAGAGTCGCGCACGCACCTCCTCGATGGCGTGTGTGGCTCTGCCGACTTGCGGACTTGCGATGGCCGAGAGCGAACGCTATCTCCCCGCGTTCATGGAAAGGCTCGAGCAGCTGCTGCAGGACGCGGGCCTCAGCGATGTGCCCATCAACGTGCGCATGAGCGGCTGTCCGAACGGATGCTCGCGCCCGTACCTCGCTGAGATCGCGCTCGTCGGCAAGGCGCCTGGGAAGTACAACCTGTATCTCGGCGCCAGCCACAACGGGGATCGACTGAACGCCCTGTATCTGGAAAACGCGGACGAATCGGGGATCCTCGCCGCGCTCGGCGAGCCGCTGCGCAGATACGCGAAGGAGCGCCAGGCTCACGAGTCGTTCGGCGATTTCGTCGTGAGGGCAGGTGTTGTGCGCGCCATGCTCCACGGCCGCGACTTCCAGCGCGCTGAACGTTCGGGTTGAGGGGCCGCGGACTGTTTCGAAAAACCTAAGCGTTGCTTCTTGTATTTCCAATTGTCACAAGCGGGAGCGGGCGCTAGAAAAGGGCGAAACAGTACAGCGGTGTTCGAATGTACGCGCAGTTCCCCCTCGAGCAGATGTGCTCTCAACGGGCGCAGCCCTTTCAGCTCGCGTTCGCACGCAATGCCGTGCAGCTTCTGGGCGAGCAGCCGGATTGCGAGCTGCTGCCGACCGGAAAGGGGTTGCTCATTCTCGGAGAAACCGAGGACGCGCTGAGCCGCCCCGTCGGTATCCTCAAATCCGCTTACGGCGATGGCCTCTCCGTAGGCGCGATGACGATCCGGTATCGCAACGGCCCTTATGTCGAAGAGCCGCACATGGGCCTTCGCGTGACCTGCCCGGTGAGCTATTCCGAAGCCGTTCGCAGCAACCTCGATGCACGAGGGGCGCGGCTTCTCTCCACGCAGACCGAGCGCTCGAACGCCATCGTTCGTGCGTCAGCGCCGCTCGCGGCGTTGCTCGGCTACTCCGTTTTCCTGGCCGCGCTCACCGAAGGCCGGGGAAAGGTCGAGATGTGGTTCAGTCATTACGCGCGCGTTCCACCGCAGCCTCCCGGTGGCGCCGCCGCCTGAGCCCGGGCGTATGCGGGGTTACAGCCAGCCCCGGCGCTTGAACCACAGATACGGAAGAATTGCCGAGCCCACCATCATCGCGAGGGCCAGCGGATAGCCAAGCGGCCAGCTCAGTTCCGGCATGAAGTCGAAGTTCATGCCGTAGACGCTCGCCACGAGCGTCGGTGGGAGGAAGACGACGGCGGCCACCGAAAATATCTTGATGATGTTGTTCTGTTCGATGCTCACCATGCCGAGGATGGCCTGCAGCTCGAACGCGATGCTGTTTCCGAGGTACGTCGTATGGTCCTGCAACGACCGCACATCGTGGATCAGCGTGAGGACCTGCTCACGCAGTACCCTGCCACCGGGTGCGTCGACGACTCGACGGGTGAGGTAGCTCATCAGGCGATTGAGGCTCGTCAGGCTGGTGCGAGCCTTTCCCACGAGCGTCTGGTTGCGCTCCAGCTGGCGAAGCATCCTTCCGTAATCGAAGCCGCCGCGGCGGCGGCGCGGCTGTTCTTTCGGCGTCAGGACTTCGTGAACGAGTATGTCGAGCTCGTTGCTCGCGCGTTCGATGATGTCCGCGAGCCGGTCGAGGCAGGCGTCGAGCAGGCCGACGAGCACGCTCGCCGCATCGTTCGCGAGTCCCGGAAGACGTTCCACCTGGCTCGCAAAAGTGCGAAAGGGCCGGGGATCTGCGTACCGCAGGGTGACGACGATGCTTTCCTTGAAGATGAACGTCACGTCCGTCGTCGATGGGAAATCGCTTTCTGACTGCACCAGCACGCTGGCCGTGAGGAAGAGGGCGCCGTTATCCCGATACAGGCGGCTGGAGTCCTCGATCTCCGCCATCTCCGCGCGCGTGGGGAGCTCAAGCTTCAGTGCCGACTCGATCTGACGCTGCTCTTCCTTCGTCGGCTCGATGAGGTCTATCCAGACTGCCTCGGCGGCACGACCGATGTCGGGTGGATCGAGAGGACGCAGCGTTCCTTCACCCGTCGACGCGTACACGGTCAGCATGGAGCCTCCTCGGGTTTTCCGAACCGCAGCCGGAAACCTTGAGGTGAGCTTCAGGCCGCAGCGGTTAACGGCGTGCCACTCGCAATGGTTCCGCCAGCGGCGCTTGTGCAGTCGCGGGAGCGCTTCAGGCGGGCGTTGCGAGCTTCAGTCCGACGATGCCCGCCACGATCAGTCCGAGGCTGACGAGCCGCAGGACATTCGCCGATTCGCCGAGCAGAACAATGCCGACGATCGCAGTTCCCACCGCGCCCACGCCCACCCAGATGGCGTAAGCGGTCCCGACGGGAAGGGTTCTGATCGCGATGCCGAGCAAAGCCAGGCTGATGATCATGGCCAACACCGTGCCGACGCTTGGCCACAGACGCGTGAAGCCCTCGGTGTACTTCAAACCGACGGCCCAACCGATTTCGAACAAACCCGCGGTGATGAGGAGCGCCCAGCTCATACACACCTCTCTTTTCTGGCGGGGTCGTCCCCGATGCTTGTCATTGAGAGGTGAGGTCGTCCTCACGTCAGGCCAGAGGATAGAGCCGGGGCGGTGGAATTCAAGGCGGCCGTGCGAGATCCAGCGCCTTCGCTCCGAGGCCCCAGCGGGAGACGACATGCAGCGCCTGCGTGAACGGTACGTCCAGTGGATGAACGCGCTTTCGGTCGAGGATGTAGATGGAGCCGGCCAGCGGAGTGGGGACGGATGGAACGAAGACGGTGTAGCGCCCGTCCTCGAACTCTTCGATGATGAACCCAGGCACGAGGGCTTCCTCGATCTCGACCAGCGCGGGCTTCCAGACTTTCTCGGCAGTGTCGCCCGCAAGCTGCTGCGTCAGGCTGCGAAAGAGCGCGTACCCCGGGATGCGATCGAAGAACGACCGCTCGATCCTTTCCCGCAACCGTCTCCCGGACTCCGTGCGGACCGCAACTCCGATCAGGAAGCACAGCAGAATCACGAGGAGCAGCGACAGCACTTTCTCGGCGGGAAACCACTCCGGCAGAAGCATGCTGAACGGACGAACGAGCGTCGCCACCGTTCCCACCGCCTTCAACAGCAGCAATACGGCAAGGTAGATCGGAACGACGACGATCACGCCGCTCAGGATCGCCTTGCCGGCTGACGCGAGTGCCTGCTTCATGCCGTCTCTTCACGAGTCGGGAGCCTGGCGGCTGCCTTTTTCTCGGTATCAAGATCGTCCTGGAGCGCCAACGTTTCAATTGGACGTTGGCCACATGCGCCTTCGTCGGCTGCCACGAATGCGTCGACGCGTGCGTGGCAATGAAGTGCGATCAGCCGCCGTGCCTTGCGCGGAAGTCGCGCACCCACTCGGCCGTGGCGCGTAATCCGCCGAATGGGTAGAAGTGCAGCAGCACTTGCCCGTGTTTCGCGGGATCGAGGCCGGCGGCGTAATCCTGCACGATCTGGTCCGGACCAGCCGTCGAAAGCAGCTTCGTGATCGAGATGCCGTACTTCTGCAGCACCTTCGTCGATGCGCCCACGCCGCATCGGGCCGCGAAGGCGAGGAGCCGCTTCACGCTGGCAGGGCCGGGCACACCGACGCGCACCGTTGCATCGACGCCCGCCTTGCGCACCTGTTCGAGCCACGCAAGCACCGGGTCCGCATCGAATGAGAACTGCGTGACTACCGCGAAGTCGTGGCCGCGCTCGGTGATTGCGACCTTCTTGTCGCGCATCGCTTGCCAGAGCTTGTCGTCGCCGATGTCAGGATGACCTTCCGGGTAGCCGGAGATGCCGACTCTCCGAATGCCGTACTTTGCGAGCAGACCGCTGCGGATGATCGAGAGCGCATCCTCATACGGGCCCATCGGCTGCGGCGGGTCGCCGGCCACGACGAATGCATGGTCCGTTCCCACTTCTCGCTGCAAGCTGGCGAGATAACCCTCGAGCTCTTCCTGCGAGGTGAGGCGGCGTGCGGAGATGTGTGGGATAGGCAGGAAACCGAGCTCGCGGACTCGCTTGGCTGCCGCGATCCTCATCTCGAAAGTCTCGCCCGGCAGAAATGTCACCGGGATCTTCGTGCCCTGAGGAATGACATCCGCCGCCTCCTCGAGATGAGTGACGTCCTTTGCGGTCATCTCGATGGAGTAGTTATTCAGGAGGCTCGTGACGCTCATGCTCATCGGGTTTGTATCCTCGTCAAGGCAAGTGGCGAAGCCGGTGCGCTCAACGCAGCGCTCCGGGCGACGATACCATTTCGCCATGAGGCAAGGTCTTTGCCATGCGGTGAGGCCGGCGCTGCACGCTACCGGTGCGGCCGGACCCGATCCCCTTGCTTGAGGTTGACCGTTGCGTTTCGCGCGGAGGGGTGAGGTGAGGGCCAGCGCGCGCGTGTGCGATCAGCGCCGATCGACGTGACCGGAGTGCGAGCCTCTCAGCGCGATTTGCGCGCTCGGGACCGCCGCCGGGCGGGCCACTGCTGAAGCAGGAGAAGCGTCGCGCTCAATGCGAGGACCGCCCAGTCGAGGCGACCCCCGCCACCTCCGCCGCCGCCGTCATTGCCACTGCTGCCGCCAGGCGGAGGCGCCGCGACCCTGAAGGACGCGCCGACGGACTTGTTCGCATCCACCGTCACAGTGCAGAGAGTGCCCTGACCCGAGCACGCGCCGGACCATCCGTCGAACAGACTTCCAGCCGCCGGGCTCGCGGTGAGCACGACGCTGGCAGATGGCGTGTAGCTTTCAGTGCAATCGTCGCCGCACGTAACGCCGGCGTCAGTGGACGTGACGGTTCCCGAGCCGTTGCCGGAGAGCGTCACCGTGAGTATCGGTTTCAGTGTGAAGCTCGCACTCACGGATTGCGAGATCGCCATGGGAACGGTACACGTTGCGCCCGTGCCGGCGCACGCGCCCGACCATCCGTTGAACACGCTGTCCGGCGCGGCTACAGCGTTTAGCGTGACTAGCGCCAAAGGGTCGTAGCTCTCACTGCAATCGCTGCCGCACGTCACGCCGCCGTCTCCGGACGTGACGCTTCCCGAACCAGTGCCCGCGAGCGCCACCGTCAACGTCGTTTTGCGCGAAAATCGAGCGTTGACGAACCGCGAGCTTGTCATCGAGACATTGCACGTTGCGCCGATGCCGCTGCATGGGCCGGACCATCCGGTGAAGACGGAGCCTGCACCGGCCTCGGCGGTCAGTGTCACGACGGCGCCCGGCGCGAAAGAATGTGAGCAATCGTCGCCGCACGCGATTCCAGCGGGCTGCGATGTCACCGTGCCTTCACCGTCTCCTATCCTGCTTACGCCCAACTGGAATGTGGGGGCCTCGTTGAATACGGCTCCGACGCTGATCTGGCCGTTGGGAATCTGCACTGTGCACGTAGGCTCGTTGCCTGCGCACGCGCCAAACCAACCGCTGAATACCGACCCGGCATCGGGCTGCGCCGTCAGGGTGACCGTGGTTTCCTGAAGATAGCTCTCCGAGCAGTCGCCACCGCAGTTGATCCCGGGCGTTCCCGATACAACGGTGCCGGTGCCCGAGCCAGTCCGGACGACCTGTATCTCGCGAATCACCCTTTCGAAGCTCACGCCTACGTGGTGGGACCCAAACATCGTGACTGTGCAGGTGCTCGCTGATCCCACGCAGTCGCCGCGCCACCCGATGAAAGCAGATCCGGGTGCCGCAGTGGCCGTCAGCGTCACGATGGCGTTGTATTCATAGCTTTCGGAACAATCGGTGCCGCAATCGATTCCCGGCGGGCTTGAGACGACCGTGCCGGACCCTGTTCCTTCCGGGCTCACGGAAAGCACCGGTTTCGCGGCGAAGGTGGCAAACACCGATCTGGCGGCGTCCATCGTCACGCTGCAGGTCGAAGACTGCCCGCTGCACGCTCCGGACCATCCGCTGAAAGACGCGCTGGCTTGCGGGCTCGCCGTCAGCGTGACGATGCCGCCGTTGGGGAACGAGCTGCTGCACGCATCGGGACAGTCGATGCCTGCGGGTGCGGACGTGACCGTCCCCGCGCCACTCACGTTCACGGAAAGCTGGAATGCTCCGAAGGCCGCGACCGCCGTCGTGTAGTCCTGAATCGAAACGACGCACGGATTGCCTTGTCCCTCGCATGCGCCGAGCCAGTTTGCGAAGGTGTCTTCGCTGGCGGTGAGCGTGACACTCGTGCCTTTCGGATACCGCTCGAGGCAATCCGCCCCGCAATCGATGCCCGCAGGGGACGACGTGACCGAGCCTGTGCCTCGAATCTGAGTCGTCAGGTACGCGCTCGTCGCGAGATTCTTGCCGGTTTTGTAGAACCCGGAGTGTTTCTCGTCGTTCATGAACTGGCCCCATTCGATGGGGGAGGGGCCGGATGGCCCGCCGAGATCGAATGCCCAGGCAGCGTCGTACTGACCGTCGAAGCCCCACCACTGGGAAGCGCTCACGATCACTTCGTTGCGCCCGTCCAGATCGAGGTCCGCGATCGCGGGCACCGCGCCGTACCTCGATGGCAGCAGCTTCGGGAATCCTGCAAGGGGCTGGCCGATGCGGTTGTACGCGCGCACGTCGCCGTACCACGCGTCGAGGAGCGTCATCAGCACGATGTCGGGAGCGCCATCGCCATCGACATCGCCCACGACAGCTGCAGAGTTGCCGGGCGTTTCGTTGAAGGTCACCGGCCAGCCGGGCATCAGCGTTCCGTTGCCCCGCCAGGCACCGACCCCACCCATCGTGGAACTGATCCGGCTGAACTGGATGACGATCTCGGGAATGCCGTCATCGTCGAGATCCGCCAATGCCGGCAGGACGTCGTTCACCACCTCGAACGACGTCACGATCGTGCGTTCGATGACGCCATTGTTGCCGAGGATGCTGACGATTGCCGTCCGCGTGCCGTCCTGAGCCTGCGAGACCACGACGATCTCGGGCGCGCCGTCGCCATCCACGTCGCCCACTGCCGGATAGCTGCGCACAGATACACTTACCGGGAACCCCGCGACGGCGCGACCATCGTGGTGATAGGCGTGCACACGCTGATTATCCGCAGCGATGATTTCGAGCGTGCCGTCCCCGAACAGATCCGCGATCGCCGGCGTGCGCAACTTCCAGGATGCGGTCGACGCCGAAAGCGTGATGGGCCACCCGGGAGGGTATGTGCCGTCGGCCCGACGAACCTTGATGTAGTTGTTGGACGGGTTGGGAGTGCCGTTGTTTTCCTCAAAGATGATTTCGTCGAGCCCGTCGCCGTCGAGATCCGCCGTCGCCGCCGGATGGTCGGAGTTCGCGGCGACCGGCCAGCCCGGCAGCACTTGCCCCGTGCCACTGAAAGCGAACTGGTTTCCGGCGGTGAAGCTGGCAAACACGTCGAGATGGCTGCTGCCAGTCAGGCGGCCCAGCACCGGATAAGCGATGCCGACTTCGAAGAGACCGTCGTTGGGCAGTACCGGGGGCGGCGGCCAGCCGGCGGCACGTGTGCCGTCGTGATTCCATGCATAGAGGAGCCCGGCTGAGACCGCGCTGCGCAGGATCTCGGGTTCGGGGTCGCCGTCGATATTGCCGACGAGCGTGTGAATCTCAGGATCGTTTCCTACGCCGCTATTGGCCGGGGTGTGCGTCCTGAGCGGAAAGCCGGGCAGCAGATGAGCATCGAACGTGACCTCTGTCGTGCTGCCGTCTTCGAAAGACAGTGTGTAGGTGCCGGCAACGTTCGACGTCCAGGTTGCGGAGTAGATGCCGTCGTCTGCGGCCGTGTCGCCGGAGAGGCCGTCATCGTGAAGCACTATCGTCGCGCCGCCGGGCGATACTGCCACCGTTGGCGCTCCATTCGGACTTGCGCAATTGATGTGCAACATGCGCAGAAGCACTGGAGTGCCCGGGCGCAGCATGCGGATGTCCAACGCTGGTTCTACTCGCTCAAGGACAGTTGAGTTCGAGCACGTGAGCGAGCCGATGGCGCTCGCTTCGCGCCCAGTGAGTGTCTTGTTCAGCAACGCGCCATTGGGCTTGCCGCCGGCGAGAATCAGGTTGCGAATGGCACGCCAGTCCCGCGAGGGCGCGTGTGCCTTCAACAGTGCCGCAATCCCTGCGACATGGGGCGCCGCCATGGACGTGCCGTCCAGCTCCCCGTACGCGCCGGCCGGCAACGTGCTGAGGATCTCGAACCCGGGCGCGCCGACGTGTACCGAGTGCCGGCCGTAATCCGAAAACCAGGCCATCGCGCCGGTGTCGGCGGTCGCCGCGACACAGACGATGTTGGGTTCGTCGTAGTCGCATGGATAGCTGCGCTCATAGTTGTGGTTCGTCCAGAAGTTGCCGGCGGCAGCGACGAAGAGGATGCCGCGCTGACGCTGGGCCGCTATGGCGTCCGTGAGAGCTTGCGAGTACGCGCCTCCGCCCCACGAGTTGTTCGTGGCGACTACGTTCACTCCGCGTGCGGCGAGGCTCGCTACGTATTCCAGGCATTCGATCGCATCCGCATCGGTTCCGGAGCCATCGGCGCCAAGGAATTTGCACGGCAGGATCTTCACATTCCACGCCACGCCGGCGATCCCGATCCCGTTGTTGCCTACCGCGCCGATGATTCCGGCAACGTGCGTACCGTGCTTGTTGTCGTCCGCCGGGTCGGAGTCGTTGTTCAGGGCGTCGATGCCCTGGCAGTCGTCGACGTATCCGTTGGCGTCGTCATCCACGCCGTTCGGCGTGCATTCAGGCGTATTGCGAAAGATGTTTGCGGCGAGGTCCGGGTGCGTGTAGTCGACTCCGGAGTCGATGACGGCGACGACGAGGGAGGTGTCGCCTTGGGTGAGGTCCCAGGACTCCGGGCCGTCGATGTCGGAGTCCACGATACCGCCGGTCTGGCCGGTGTTGTTCAGTCCCCACTGCTCGGCAAAGCGGGGATCGTCCGGCAGGGTACTGGCATGGCGCACATAATTCGGTTCCGCGTACTCGACATCAGTTCGCGAGCGATATGCCTCGAGGGCTGCATCGAGCGTGACACCGGGTGCCAGCTTCACGTGCTGAAGGCCCGGCACGATGGCGAAAGCGCGCGCGGACGCCACGGTGGAGCGGGGAAGGGCGGCCGCAATACGCACGCTTGGCGTGCCGGCCTTGAACTTCACGAGCAGCTCGCCCGGTTTTGCCTTGGGTGGAGGAAGCTCGTTGTCGGTATCGCCGAACCGCGTGGGGTCGTTCGTTTCGGCGTTGTCCTGCGAGTCCTGGCTTTGGTTGGGCGCCGGAGTGGATGCGGGATCCGGGGCGCCGGGCGTTGGGGTCTGCGAGGTGGCTGCCGGAGAATTCGTGCCCGCCGGGCCGCCGGGGTTACAGCCTGTGATTGTGAATACTGCGACGACAGCAGCTAGCGCTTTGGACGCGATGCTGGTTCTCCGCGAGCCATCCTCCCCCGAAAGTCCGTGCATGCGCGTGTGCGATTCCCTTTTACGTGCTTATACCAAAGCACAGGCCACGCTTCATTCGGTTCGGTCAAGTTGGCTCGAAGCTGTGACAGGTTTCGCGCAACCTGGCTGTCCCGCGGGCCGCCGTCCCCGACACCCCCTCCAGTGGCACTTCCGGTCGATTGAGAGTATTTCGGGGACTGGGCATGCCAGCCGGGCCCTCCGGGGTGCTTCTGGCGCCTGCGGCAGGAGGTTCGAACATGAAGATCAATGCGGATTTCACGCGAAAAGCGGTGGTTCACGCTGCTGCCCTGGACTGGACCCCCTCGCCGACGCCTGGCGTCGACAGGCGCATGCTCGAACGGATCGGGGGCGAGGTGGCGCGCGCCACGTCGATCGTTCGTTACGCTCCACATTCCCGTTTTCCACGGCACACGCACGGTGGCGGAGAAGAATTCCTGGTGCTGGAAGGCGTGTTTCAGGATGAGCATGGCGATTACCCCGGGGGGTTCTACATCCGCAATCCTCCGACTACCGCGCACACGCCTGGATCGGAGAAGGGTTGCACGATCTTCGTGAAGCTCTGGCAGTTCGACCCTGCGGATCGCACGGAGCTGCGCATCGACACGTCCGGTCTCACGTTCGAGCCGGACCCGCAGCGTGCGGGCGCGGAGGTTGCGCGGCTCTTTCAGGATGAGCATGAGACGGTGACGCTGGAGCGCTGGGCTCCGGGCGCGGAGATAGCGTTGCGTTCTCCCGCTGGTCTGGAGTTGCTCGTGCTCGATGGCTCGTTCACCGAAGGCACCGAGCATTTCGAGTATCAGTCGTGGCTGCGGCTTCCGAGTGGCTCGGAGACGCGAGCTCGCGCGGGGGAGAAAGGTTGTCGTGTGTGGATGAAGAGAGGGCATCTCGCGCGGCCGCCGACTGCGCCCGCATCCTAGTCCGGAGGTTGAGGGCGTAGAGACGAGAGCCTTGAACGGGCTGTGAAGGCGGTGACGGTCACAGCAACGGAAACGCGGCTGTACGGGCACCTTGAAATCTTCACTCCCGCCGCTATTTGCGTCATTCTCGTGTAGAACAGTATTTGGGCGCGCGGCTTAGGTGGGCGGCACGCGCCGACATCAGCCCACGGCAACTGAAGGAGGTGATCCAAGTGGCACATACAAACGTTGGTTCGGTCGCGCCTCTGGGCGCGCTGGCTGGTGGCGAGGTCCGTCGCTGATCGACCTCGTGCTGGCCAGGAGGCCATAGAGGAATGCGCGCAGGCTGATTGTCACGCGCGCGATCGGGTCCAACGGATGGACGCTCCGATGCAGTTGCCGTGCGGATGACCTTGGTCCGTGCGGAATAGTGCTAGAGCAGGAACGGCGGGGTCCGCAAGGACTCCGCCGTTTTCTTTCGACAAGCCCATCGTGATCGAGGCGTGGGACGGTCAGCCCTTCGAGCTGCCGTGACCTGCGTTTGCTCCCAGGCGGGGGCGCACTGATCGCTCATCCATTCAAACGCCCGCAGTCGCCTGCAAGACCTCTCGCGACGGCTTCTTCAGGATTTACACGCCCTGGAGCTTCCAGGTGGCCGCGCGTCAAATCCCAACCTCTCTACGGTGAAGCCATGTCCAACCCAATTCGCGTTCTGAGTGCGGCCCTGATCCTCGCGGTCGGCGCACAACTCACCATTCCTGCGAACGCATCTGAGACCTCGGTTGTGAAGCCGCTGCTGCGGAAAGATCTGGCGGATGTCCCGGGAAAGGAGATGTTGATGATCACCGTCGACTATCCGCCCGGATACGAGGGCGAGATTCATCGTCACGATGCACATTCGATGATCTACGTGCTGGAAGGCTCGGTCGTAATGCAGGTTCGCGGCGGAAAGGAAGTCACGCTGGTGCCGGGCCAGACCTTCTACGAAGGTCCCGCAGACGTGCACACGGTGGGTCGGAACGCGAGTGCGTCGAAGCCTGCGAAGCTCCTCGTGGTCCTGCTGAAGAAGCAGGGCGCCGAGGTCGTGTTGCCCGCTGAGTAGCCCGGCGGCCTGGCCGTCGCCTGCGCCGACCCTCGTTTACCCGCGCAGCCCGCGCCGTGCCGCCAAGATGTGGGCTCCGCTGATTTCGTGAGCTCCCGCCTGCGCTCACGGCGCCGCCCGCATGGCGCGAGGTGCTGGCCGTGCCAATGGGTTGCGCAGCGGTTGTAGGCCCATTTGGCCTACAAGGTCCTACGGGCCCTCCCGGCGCCCTGGCGCGTTGTCGCATGTATGAGTGATGACTTGAGGGGCCTGCGCGCGCTCGCGGATTACTGCCGCATCGAGTCCGAATTCAGGGACGCGCGCGGCGAGATCCAGCGCGCATCGCCCGACACGTTGCGAGCGGTCCTTTCCGCGATGAGCGTCGATGGATCGAGCGAGGATCGGGCTCGCGAGTCGTTGGCCGAGCTCCGACGGCGGGAGTGGGCGGACATCCTTCCTCCCATCTGCGTATGCAATCTTGCTCAGGGCGTTCCGCGCGTTGACATCACATTGCCCGAGAGCGAGCAGTCAGTTCGCTGGTCGCTTCAGCTTGAGAGCGGAGAGGTCAGGCAGGGGGCTGCGAAGCTCAACGGTCTCGGCCTGCTCGAGCGCAGAGCGGACGGCGGAGCTGTCATGGAAAGACGGTCCCTGCAGCTGCCGCGGGATCTGCCGCCCGGCTACCACCGACTCACTGTGAACGATGAGTCGCCTGGGGCGACTCTGGTGATATCCCCGGGACGCTGTTTCATTCCCGACAGCATCGAGGAAGGGCGCAAGCTCTGGGGGATCTCCGTTCAGCTCTACACCGTTCGAAGCCGCCAGAACTGGGGCATCGGAGATTTCGAGGACCTCGAAGAGCTTGTGCAATTGATGCGAGGCTGTGGCGGCGACGTGATCGGCCTCAATCCGTTACACGCACTTTTTCTCGACCGTCCCGGGCAGGCGAGTCCCTATTCGCCGCTGAGTCGCCTGTTGCTCAATCCGCTGTATCTCGACGTCACGGCGGTCCCGGAGTACGTCGACAGCCGTGAGGCTCACCACACGGTGCAGGGCGCCGCCTTTCAGGAACGTCTCGCGCAATGCCGGCACAGCGACAAGGTGGATTACCAGGCGGTGACGCTGCTCAAGCGGATCGTTCTCCAGGAGCTGTTCCGTACGTTCCATGATCGCGCGACCAGTGCGCGACGTGAGGCGTTCCGGGCGTTCAGGGAATCGCGCCCCCGGAGCTTCGAGCTCGCTTGTGTATTCCAGGCTCTGCGCGAATGGCTGGTCACCAACGATCCGGCCATGGCGGATCCTGCGCGCTGGCCGGAGCGGTTTCGAAATGCAGATGCCGACGGCATTGCCGGATTCCGCCAGGAGCAGGCGGATCGCATCGAAGAGATGCTCTGGCTGCAATGGATCGCGGACGAACAGCTCGCGCGCGCAAGCGACGCGGCTTCCGGCATGGCGATCGGGCTGTATCGCGACCTCGCGGTCGGTGCCGATCCCGCCGGCGCTGAACGCTGGTCAAGTCCTGCACTCTTCGCGAAGGCAAACATCGGAGCGCCACCGGACCTCTTCAATCCAGGTGGTCAGGATTGGGGATTGCCGCCGCCCAACCCCTTCGAGTGGCGACAGCAGGGCTATCAATCCTTCGTTGACCTTCTGCGCGCGAACATGGCGCACGCAGGCGCATTGCGCATCGATCACGCCATGGCTCTCGAGCACCTGTACTGGATACCGGCGGGAGCGCGGGCGAACGAAGGCGCTTATGTGCGATACCCCATGGAAGATCTGATCGGGCTTCTGGCACTAGAAAGTCATCGGAACCGGTGCCTCATCATCGGTGAGGACCTCGGCACGGTGCCCGAAGGCTTTCGCGAACGCATGAGCGATGCCGGCGTGTTCTCCTATCGCGTGCTGTTCTTCGAACGGGAGGAGACGGGTGAATTCATCCCACCCGAGAAGTACCCGGCGAAATCGCTGGCGGTGGCCGCGAATCATGACCTGCCGACGGTTCGTGGCTGGTGGGAAGGCGTCGATATCGAACTGAATGCGAAATACGGAAATGAGGATGACGCCTCGGTGTCGCGTGCGAAGGAAGCGCGTCGGAAGGATCGCGAGCAGTTGTGTCGAGCCGTTGGCCTGGCAGCGGATCCGCCGCCGGACGCAGATACAGTGGCGCTAGCGGTGCATGCGTTCCTCGCACGCTCGGCTTCCGCATTGACGCTCGTGCAGCTGGACGATCTCACGCGGGAGACTCACCCGGTGAATCTCCCGAGCGCCGGAGATCAGGCCTCGAACTGGACACGACGCGTGTCTGTCAATCTCGACGACCTGACCTCGGCCTCTCTCCTTCCCGCGGTAGCAGCGGAGGTGAGCGCTGCTCGGCAGGCGTCAGCGGAGCGTGCGCCACGAGAGGGCGTTGAGCCCCGTAGCAGTTGACGCTCCGGACGGCAGAGAATCTCCCGCAGTCGATGCCTCACCTCGGCGAGACTCATCCGCAGCCAGCAGCCCGCAGCCCGCAGCCCGCAGCCCGCAGCCCGCAGCCCGCAGCCTCAGTCGCGGGGCGGCTCGTCACCGCCGGGAGCCAACGCCTCTGCTCGTTGCCCCATCAGAACTTCACCGACACCTGCGCAAACGCCTGCCGACCCAGCGCGTCGTAGATCTCGTACGTGTTCGCCGCTCCGCCCGAGGTGATCTCGGACGTGACGATCGGCGGGTTCTTGTCGAACACGTTGTTCACGCCGAAGCGCAGCGAGATGTCTTCGCGGATCGTCCAGGTTCCAGCCACGTCCAGGTAGTTGTACGCGGCGATTTCGTCGTTGAAATTATTGCGCTGGCCGAAGGTCGCAAAGTTCAGCGTCGGATTGTCCTCGTTCTGATCCAGGCTCACCTTTCCGAAGTACCTCCAGTTGAGAGACACCGTCGTGTTCCACGGCATGACCCACGTGGCCCGCAGCAGGTGCCGCCAGCGGGGGTTCACGGTCTGGCACACGGATCCGAAGAGTCCCGCGCAGTCGTAGGTCGTCACGCCCGGCGCAGGCGTCGTCTCGTACGTGTCGAGGAATGTTCCGTTCAAACCCACGACGAAGCTGCCCCAGCGCTCGCCCAGCGCAAAGCGGTAATTCGCCTGGACGTCCACGCCGCTCACGAGCGCCTGCCCGATGTTCACGTTCGTCTGCAGGATGTAGCCCCCCGTCTCCTGGGTCGGACCGTTCAGCGAACCATTCGTGGAGTTACGCACGATCTGGCTGCAAAACGTCGGATCGCCGGTCTGGAGACAGCTCGACATGATGACGTTCGCGGGAAACACGCCCACGCCACCTTCCAGCTTGATGTGGAAGTAATCGATGCTGCCCGTGAAGTCCGGAAGGAACGTCGGGCTCAGCGTGACGCCGATCGTGTACGAATCGGACTCCTCGGGCGCAAGCTCGGTGTTGCCACCTGCAAGCTGCGTGATCTGTCCGGCCACGGTCTGCGCAATGCCTGCCGCATACAGCTCCGGACTGAGGCCCGTCCGGGCACATTGCTCGGCAGTTGCCGCCGGAGGAGTGGCGCCACCGTTCGTGGGCGCGCACGGGTCGTTGCCGAACTGGATGAGGCCGATGGCCTGCGGATTGAAAAGCTCGATGAGACTGGGGGCGCGAATGGCGCGCTGGAACGACGCGCGCAGGCGGAAGTCGTCCAGCGGCGCGTACTGCAGCTCGAATTTGTGAGTGTTCACCGAGCCGGAGACCGAGTAGTCGGAGTATCGGTAGCCCGCGTCGAACACCAGGTCCTGCACCCACGGCCGGTCCTCGACCAGCGGCACGCGGACTTCGATGAACGCTTCGTCCACCTTCTGCCCCTCATCGATGGACACAGGCGCTCCGCCGAACCCGGCAAGCTGCCCGCTCTGTTCGGCGGCATCGGGAGCGAACTGCAGATCTTCACGCCGGGTTTCGACGCCGAGGTTCACCGCCGGACTATCGTTGGCCGTGGGTACTCGAATTCCGAAGCCAGCGAGGTCGGCGGTGATATCCGCATGGATCGTTCGTAGCGAGCTCGTGCCGCGCGCCGTGCCGTTGAGTGAGAGATATTCGATGGCTTCCTGCGTGACACCGCCGTCCTGGAAGATGTTGTAGGGGACGCATGGCGGCCCGCTCACGCACACGGGATTACCACCTTCGTCGCGCGTGACAAGCAGGGCCTCGTCTATGTTCGCGTAGTTCAGATACCGGTTGTTGATGTTGAAGAAATCGACGTAGTAGTACTGAGCGTAAGCGTCGTAGCTCCATGCCGTTCCGAAGTTGCCTCTGAGGCCACCTACAGCGCGATAGCTCGTGTGCTCGTAGTCCGACGAGCGCCCGCCGCCTTCCACGTTGCGGCGGCCGATGAAGGTGTTCACCGTGACCGGATTTGCGCCGGCCGCGATCGCAGCCTGATCCGCCGCGATCAGGTCGGGCGTGCATCCGAGAATCCCTTGCTGCTGCGGGCTCAGGAACGGGTTGCTGCAATTGATGTTGTAGTTGCCGTTTCCGGTCGGGTCGTTCGGGTTCGACTGGAGGAAGAGCGCGGACGGCGCGATTTCCTGATGCGTCCGGTCGTTCATGAAATGAAATTCGAAGTAGGGCGTCAGCGCTTCCTGCATGTCCACGTGACCCATGAAGCCCGCCATGTACCGGCGGTCGTCGCGCGACATGAAGATGAACGGCTGGGAGTTGTACACGGCCGGCGGGTTCGTGGGCACGGAGCCGAGCGGTACGAACTCGTTGCCGACGACGGAGAACGGGTTGTTCGGGTCGATGGCGAAGAAGTTCGAGTTGACCGAGCCGAAGCAGAAGGGCTGGTCCGTTTCCGGATCGTAGTTGAGCTGGCAGCGGCCGAAATCGCGATCCGCGCTCGAGACCGGGTCCGCCGAGTGATAGCTGAAGTACCCGGTGATGTTTCCCGTGTCGTCCGCGAAGTTCGTGCCGGCCATCACGTTGATGGTCTGCGTGCGGCCGTCGCGGCTCGTGCCTCACAACGGCGTCTCGCCGGCTTCCTCGACCAGGCGCGTCACGAGATCGCTGTCGTTGTGGTAGAAGTTGCCACCGAAGTGATAGTCGATCTGGAAGCCCTGGAAATTCTCCTTCGTGATGAAGTTGATCACGCCTGCGATGGCATCGGAGCCGTACACCGCGGACGCGCCGCCGGTGACGACGTCCACGCGTTCGAGCAGGAACGTCGGAATCTGGTCGATGTTCGGGGCAGGCGACTGAATCACCGTATAGGGCGAGCCGATGCCAAGCCGCCTTCCGTTGACGAGCACCAGCGTTCGATTGGGGCCGAGCCCGCGCAGATTCGCGGTCGATACGCCGCCGGCGGTCGTGAGTCCGCTCGTGCGATTGCCGAGGTCCTGCCCCAGCGAATTGTTGATGACCTGCGGGAGCTGATTGAGGACGTCGCTCACGTCGATGCGTCCGCCGATCTGAATTTCCTCGGCGGTGACCACCTGTACCGGACTTGTGCTTTCCAGGTTCGGGGCCGCGATGCGCGAGCCGGTCACGACGACCTCGGCCGGCTCATCCGTCTCAGGTCCCGCTTCCTGAGCCGAAGCTCCGGCACTGGCGATGATCATCAATGCGAGCGAGAAGGGCGCGTGGGTGTCGCGCAACGAGCCGGTTTTGAGGTTCATGACACAGCTCCCTGCTGGGGTAGGGGCGTACTTGCGAGCAAACGCCGATCCCATGGCGGAAACGCATCAACATGGATTTACGTGTGCTCACATCTTCGATGCACACGGTACGTCCCGCGCCCCGAATCGTTTGATGTGCGTTAGCCGTTCGCGCGTTCGGTACGGACATTGCGTGGCATGTGTGGCTGTCGACACTCCAGGCTGGAAGAGGCCGGCCGTGAGATCTTCCGACAGCAGGAGCAAAGAGATATGGCCGCATCACGCAAGTCGAGTCGCACGCGCAAGGAATCACCGGACGGAAATGAGCTGCTGGTCCTTGAGCTTCAGGAAATCCACAGTGCCGAGTCGCAGCTTTCGCGCGTTCTGCCGAAACTGATGAAGTCAGTGGAGTCGGAGGAGCTGCGTAAATGCCTTGAGCAGCGCCTGTCGCAAGGCGAACGTCTCATCGGCGAAATCGAGAGCGCGCTGGAGGAGATGGACGAGAGTCCGGGGCGGAAGAAGAACGTCGCCGCGGAAGGACTGATCAACGACGCGCGCGAGCACGTTCAGGAGATCGAGCCCGGACCTGCGCTGGACGCCGTCATGATCGCCGCCATCCAGAAGACGGAGCACTACTGTATCGCGGCTTGGGGAACCGCCCGCTCGCTCGCCTCCTCCGCAGGCGAGGAGGAAGTCGTCGAATGCATGGAGCGCGCAATCCAGGAAGGCAAACAGATGGACCAGGACCTCACCCGGCTCGCGGAGGAGACCATCAATCCGCAGGTGTTCGCGGAGTCCGAGGAGGAGGGCGAGGAGGCGGAAAGTGAGCCCGCGATGGCGGGCAGGGCCGGCAAGAACGGTCGCCACGAAAGCCGCACGCCGCGCTGATCGTGCTCCCGCTTGCACTGCGGTGCTGATCGAGCTTCGGCTGATGATCTCCGCGCTGATGGGCTCCCGCTTACGATTCGGGAATTCCGAGCCGGGCAGCAATCCTTCGAGCCGTCAGCCGGCGCGCATCCGTCAGCGGTCTGTACCGCGCGCTCACCGCTGAAAGAACGGCGGGGGGCGCGCGGTCCGGATTGCCGGAGTCGAACGGCGGCTCCGGCGCGTACTGGATATCGAGCTGGATTTCCTGAGCCACCTGCTCACTGCGCACATGCGCAGCGAGCTGGAGCGCGCCATCGATGCCGGACGTGATCCCGGCAGCGGTCACGATGTTGTCGTCGATGACGACGCGCGCGTCGACCGGCGTCGCTCCGAAGAAGCGGAGCAGATCGAAAGCCGCCCAATGCGTCGTGGCACGGCGACCGCGCAGGACGCCAGCCGCCCCGCACACGAGCGCACCTGTGCACACGGAGAAAACGACGCGCCCGGCTTCCGCATGCCGGCGCACGAGCGAGAGCGTTCGCTCGTCGTCCATCAGCGCTTCCTGACCGGGGCCGCCCGGGACCTGCAGAACGTCGAGGGATCCCGCATCCCGGAAGTCCGCATCGGGGGGTGAGGATCAATCCCTTGTGATCCCGGATCGGACGGCCATCGGCGCTCATGACGCGCACCGTGCTGTCCGGCAAACGCGAGAGCACGCTGTACGGCCCGGTGAAATCGATCTGATCCATGTTGGGGAAGATCAGCATCCCGATGTTGAGCTTCTTCTGACGCAAGGACGCCAGGCGTTTCTCCATCCCGGAGGCCAGCACAGGCTTGATGCCCATCGCCATCAGGGCGGCTGCGGCTCCGCGCACGAAGGTCCTGCGCTTCATGGGACTGATCTCGTTTGTCATGCTGATTCTCTTCCGCTTACTTCTTTCGCAACCGCGGCGGTGAGCTCGCCGCCATCCGCAACGCGCGCTGGAGCGAGCTGGCGCTGCCGAAACCGACTTGCGCGGCGACCTGGAGTTTCTTTCCGGTCCCTTGCCCGAGACGCCTGCGCGCGGCCTCGGCTCGCAACCGGCGCAGATATTCGCCCGGCGGAACGGCGATCTCCTGTTTGAACAGCCGCGTGAAGTTTCGCGGGCTCATGCGAACGAAAGCGGCCATGTCGGCGACACCCGAGACGTGATCGAGATGATCCGGAAGCCAGCGTTGCAGCTCCCGCAACGGTTCGCGATCCGCCGAGCGCTGTGCGAGCGTCTCGCTGAGCTGCGCCTGGTTTGCGTGACGCTGCAGGAACACGACGAGATCGCGCGCGACCGCCTGTGACACCTGCGTGCCGCAATCTTCCTCGACGAGCGCAAGCGACAGATCGATCCCCGCGGTGATCCCTGCCGAGGTGTAGATCGAACCGTCGCGAACGAAGATGGGATCGGGCTCGACACGGACGCGGTCGAACTGCTCGCCGAGCTGGCCGAGGTAGCGCCAATGCGTGGTCGCGCGGCGGCCGTTCAGCAATCCGGCGTGCGCGAGATAGAACGCGCCCGTGCACACCGAGCCCATGCGACGGACGTTCGCTGACTGGCGGCGGAGCCAATCCAGAAAATGAGGATTGGCCCGACCCGACGCTCCTTCCTCACTGCCCGCAACAAGCACGGTATCGATGTCCGCTTCCACCTCGTCGATGGAGCAGTGGCAGGCGATGCCCAGCCCGAATTTGGTACGCACCGACGTGGCGGAGTCGCTGGACGCGACGATGACGCGATATGCGCCGGAGTAGAGCGTGGCCCGGCAGAACACCTCCCAAGGGCCCGTCACGTCCAGCAGGGTCACATCGGGAGGTGCAACGATCACGACCGTACGGTCGCCCATCAACTTCGGTCTCCAGCAGCTTCGGCGTCTCGACTCTCGCAGATTGCCTGGCAGATTACTTGCGACCGGGCCGAACGGCAGGCCAATTGCGAGTCATTTCGCGCCATGGCGACGCAGGCCATTCGCGATCTGATCGGACGACTCCAGGGTGGCCACGGGCGGAATGCATCCAGAGGCGTACCCGCATCGCCGCAGCCGACGGTCGAACGTTTCTTTCTGCAACCAGTCTCGTCCATGATTGCCTGAGCCGGAGGTCACACTGCGTGCCATCTCGTATCGAGGACTATGCGCTGGTGGGGGATGGGGAGACCGCGGCGCTCGTGGCGCGTGATGGCTCCATCGACTGGCTCTGCTGGCCGCGCTTCGATTCAAGTGCGTGCTTCGCAGGCCTGCTGGGCACGCCAGATCATGGGCGCTGGCAACTCGCTCCCGTTCGTACGCCACATCGCGTGAGTCGCCGTTATCGAGGCGACACGCTGATCCTTGAGACCACCTTCGAAACCGCGGAAGGCACGATCGTTCTCGTGGACTTCATGCCGCCCCGTAACTCCGGTTCCTCCGTAGTGCGCATCGTTCGCGGGCTTGCAGGTCGTGTCAGTGTGAAGATGGAGCTCGTGATTCGCTTCGAATACGGCGCGATCGTGCCATGGGTGACTCAGGTTCGAGGTGCGACGACGGAGCTGCACGCGATCGCGGGCCCGAGCATGCTGACTCTGCGCACTCCTGTTCCCGTGCGCGGCGTCGATGCGCGCACGGTGGCGGAGTTCGTGGTGGAAACGGGGCAGTCCGTGCCTTTCGTGCTGAGCTATTCGCCGTCTCACCTCGCGCCGCCTCCGCCGCTGGATGCGGCCGCGGCTTTCACGGAGACGGAGGAGATCTGGCGCAGGTGGTCCAGCCGCTGCCAGCTCGAGAGTCCCTGGCGGGACGCAGTCCTCCGATCGCTCATTACGCTGAAGGCGCTCATCTACGCACCGACGGGCGGCATGGTGGCCGCGCCGACCACCTCACTGCCCGAGCACATCGGTGGCCAGCGAAACTGGGACTACCGTTACTGCTGGCTGCGCGACGCGACGTTCACGTTGCTGTCGCTCATGGATGCGGGCTACTTCGAGGAAGCCGTTCGCTGGAGAGACTGGCTCGTGCGCGCGCTCGCGGGATCTCCCGAGCAGGTTCAGATCATGTACGGCCTTGCCGGGGAACGGCGGCTCACCGAGTGGGAGCTCGAATGGCTGCCCGGGTACGAGCAGTCCTCTCCAGTCCGGGTCGGCAACGCGGCGGCGGAACAGAACCAGCTGGACATCTACGGCGAAGTAGCGGACGCGCTTCATCACGCACGCGTGAACGTCCTCGCTCCGAGCGAAGCGGCGTGGGCGGTTCAACGCGCGCTGACATGCCACGTCGAGAAGATCTGGCGGGACCCCGACGAAGGCATCTGGGAAGTGCGAGGCCCACGCCAGCATTTCACGCACTCGAAGGTGATGGCATGGGTGGCGCTGGATCGGGCGGTGAGGGATGCCGAGCGTTATCAGCTCGCGGGACCGGTTGGCCGCTGGCGCGAGCAGTGTGAGCGCATCCATGCGGACGTGTGCGCGAACGGCTTCAGCACGCGACTGGGTAGCTTCGTGCAAAGCTACGGATCGGATCAGCTCGACGCGAGCTTGCTCATGATTCCTCTTGTGGGGTTCCTGCCTCCCACGGATCCGCGCGTGGGCGGGACAGTGGATGCGATCGGTCGGCACCTGATGGTCGATGGGCTCATCAGGCGCTATCACACATCACGAACTGACGATGGGTTGCCGCCGGGCGAGGGCGCCTTCCTGGCGTGCAGCTTCTGGTACGTGGACAACCTCGTGATGCTCGGCAGGCGTGCGGAGGCGCTCGATCTTTTCGGGCATCTTCTGAGTCTTCGCAATGACGTGGGGCTCCTGTCGGAGGAGTACGATCCGCGCGCCGGCCGTCAGCTCGGAAACTTTCCGCAGGCGTTCTCGCACGTGGCGCTCGTCGATTCGGCGTACAACCTCACCGAGCGTTGCGAGACCAAGCCCGCCCGGCAGCGGAGCGCCTCGGGGCACAATGGATCGGGAACGTGATTGGCGGACCGGGAACGTGATTGGCGGACCGGGAACGTGACTGGCGGCGCCATGACCCAGCGTTGTCGCGGCGATTGCAAGCGCACCCTGCCGCACTAATGAGCGGTCGCGCTGCCGCCTTCCTGCGGATCCGCGATCTGGATCGGCGCTCCGTGCTGCCCGCTGTCGGCGCCAGGGGCGATTGCCGGCGCAGGAATCTTCTCGCGATCCTTCCGCTTCTCCGAGCTGTCGATGCCGAAGCGCTTGTCCCGTTCTTCGACCATGGCGGTATTCACCTGCCCATCCGCCGTGAAGCCCATCATCAATTGCGGTACACCCACGGGAAGGCGGTTGTCCTGATCCGTGTGCCACGTATGCCAGGTCTTGCCGTAGGTGCTCACGAGTTTTTCCATGAGGGCGGTCTCGGCCGCTTCGGGAACCGCCGGAGCGATGAGCTGGCCGGACTTCACCTCGTGCACGTGGCTGTGCCAGAGGCGTTTCTCGGCTTCCGGAAACTCCTTGAAGATCCGTTCGCTCACGATGTACTCGACGCCCATCACCTTCGCATCGTCCTGATTGCCGTCAAAGATCACGCACTGGATGAGCTCGTCGTTCAGGATGGCGCAGTAGTGATGCGCCTCCATCTGCTGCTGCATGTTCCCCGAGTAGAAGTGGAACCCATCGAGGTACGTGTTGATGGCGCGGATCGGCGCCTGCGCCTGTAACACCGCCGCTCCCGTTTCGAGCGTGCGGGTGCTAGCGGATTTTGCCTCGCCGGGCGAGGTAACGTTGGAAGATGTATCTCCGCCTGTGCAGCCGCCAGCGAGGACGGCTGCTGTCAACGCAACGGCAAGCTGGGGGCGCATATCGGTTCCTGTCGGCTCGAGGAAAACGAGCCCTGACAGCCGCAAATCCCGTACCGTGCTACGCCCGCCCGGATTCTCCGGCTCAGTTGAAGTCCGCGGGGCAGGGCGCTCCCGGGCAAGTCCCGGGAGCCGGCGGTTCCATCGCGCCCGTCCTCATTGGAACTCGAACATGTCCTTTTCCTTCGGACGTTCCATTCCCTGTTCCCAGTACTTCTCCCACATCTGCGCCCAGGGGCGGCCGAACATGTCCGGGATCTCGTACTCGATGACGTCCCCCGCGTTCACGTGCGTAGCACGGCCTTTCACGGGGTAGATCGTCGGGATGCATTTGATGTACTCGATGGGATTTCCGGTGTCGAAGCCGCCAAGCCGCTCGTAGTTGCGGATCATGCGGATGGGCTCGACCAGCGCTTCCGGATCGTAGAACACGGCCTCGTGGTTCAGCGCCTTCACCTCGCCTTTGGCATCGCGCACCGGCGTGTAGATCTCGATCGTCTGCATCTTGTTCGAGAACTCGAACGCGCCGTGCGCGGCCCACCCCTGGATGTTGGAGGTCCACGTGATGAGGACGTCGCGATCCCAGAAGCCGATCGTCTCACCGTACCAGCGCGGCACGTCCGCACCCAGCCGCGGGACCGCGCCATCCATCCGGAACTGGCGACCGATGTGGATGTTGGTGACGAAGTTGTCAGCGACGCCGGCGGTCATCTGTACGAGATCCGGCGTCACGATGAACGTTTGCGGGAACTGTATCGAGAACGCATACCAGCGCCGCATGAAGCCTTCCGGCCAGCAGTATTGCGAAGGCCAGTGGGGCGCGTTGGTGTTTCCCTGGTGATACGCGTCCTGAACCATGCGCGTCTGGTACTCCGGCGTCAGCAGCGAGAGCACGGTGGGGAACTGCACCGACAGCATCAGGGTGTACCAGTTCTCGAAAATGGGTCCGGGTGCGTAGCGTCCGTTGAGCTCGCCCGGCACGGTCTTGTATGTGTGCTTCGTGGGCCCGCCGCGCTTGCGCGTTTCCGCGAGCAGCGCTTCGTAATGCTCCTGTGCCGTCTTGAATGCATACGGACTGACGATTGCCTCGCGCGGATAGTCCCGATCGCAGAATCCCCATGCAGCGCTGCGCGGCGGATCGTCGCCGATGGTTCCGGGGAAGATGGCGCCACGCTGCATCTCAAGTCCTTGCGGGCTGTTGCATCGAAAATAGCGCGGGTCCTTCCAGAGCTCGCGGTCCTTGTAGAAGTCCTTCGAAGTGAAGATGTCGATGGCGAGCGGCTGCACGCCCGCTGGCGCGGCGCCGTTCCAGGAAGCGCCGATGTCCATGAGCGTGGGCGGCGTGCCCGGAGGACCTCCCGGAACGGGAAGCTTCATCGGGCCGATGAATGGAAAGCGCGCGATCTCGTCCGCGATCTGCTTCGCCCGTTCCGCCGTCAACGGTGTACCGAAAGGCGGCATGGACATCCGCGGTAACGGGGGTGTGAGCGGGGCGCCGCGGCCAACGCTCTTGAAGCCGGCATCCGCAACCTGCTGCGCTTCCGTGCGGCCGCCGCCGCACACCGCGAATAGCGCCAGTGCCGCCGCCGCCCACATCGAACCCGTCCGCGCCGCCCGGCCCGCGACCGATACACTCGATCCCATGAGACACCCCCCGTGTGACCTGAGACATGCTTTGCTTGTCGTGGGGCGGGAGCATAGTCCAAGTTCGAGTCCCGCTTGCACCGCGGACGCCTTCCCCGCCTTTGACGCATGTTAGCAACCGGGTAGCGGACCGCGCGGGAGGCACATGCATTGCTTGTACGTTCGCATTCGCCACAGAAAGCGAATCGAGGGCCAAACGATGCGATTCACCCACACTGCCGGGCTTTTCACGCTGCTCTGTCTTGCGGGGACGGTCCACGCCCAACAAGGCGATCCGGATGGGCGGAGCATCGAGCTCTCGCTCAGCGACGAAGCTGTGCAGGCCCGATACGACACGCCCACCGACACCGCAGGTGAGGGGA
>Ga0182742_1000331_pt1 | contig 80736 bp, 70 predicted proteins | sample eDN5th37CBELigMG_FD_128880 | JGI IMG/M metagenome (GOLD analysis project Ga0182742, IMG submission 128880) | Enriched Miracle-Growth compost microbial communities from Emeryville, California, USA - eDNA 5th pass 37_C BE-Lig MG (version 2)... ...
AGCGCGAACAGCACGACGTCGACGAGGACACCGAACACGCCCAGGTCGGCGCGCAGCGTGTCGGGATCGGCCGCGTCGGGATCGAGGACGAACCTGTTGTAGCGCGTGACGGGATCGTCGCCCGCCAACGCCGCCAGCGCCGCGTCACGGTCACCGGCGAGCGCGTGCCGGTGCGCGGCCAGACGCTCGGGCCACGCCTGCGGCAGTGTCCCGCCGACCAGCGCGGCACGTGCGGAGTCGGTGTCGGAACCGGCCGGCACGAGCAGGTAACCCATGGGAAGGCCGAAGGCACCAAGCGGTTGCGGGCGCACGCATACGTCGGTGCAGTCGGTCAGTACTGCGGTCTCGGTCACGGCCCTCCCATGGTTGTCACTGGATGAACGGCCCCCTCGGGTCCCGTTCGGCGGCCCGTTTGATCAGACTGGCGGCCAGTTCGGCACGTCCGCGAGTGCGGTAGGTGTCGATGCGCTTGCGTACGACGCCGTCGGCGAAGACCACGACGATGTCCACCGCGAAGTGGCCACGTTCAGCGACGACGACGGTCTCGACGGTGTGCGCGACATCGGCGGAACCCTCGGCGCGTACCTCGGTGCGGGGCAGCCCGTGCGGGAACGGCCGCTGGCACTCACACACGGCGATCACCGCGCCTCCCGCAGATCAGCGGGGATGGGGATGCGTAATGCTGACTTCTCATCGTCCCAGAATGCCCGATGGGGGCCAGAAAGTAAGGTCTCCCTAACTTCAACCCTGGTTTGGTCCCTGAGCACCTCGGCGATCAGCACCGACCGGTCCCCGGCGGGATTGCGCTGTTTGAGCAGCAGACCGCCGCTGCGCGGACCCCGCAGGGGGATGACCCACAGATCGTCGTCACGCACCATCGCGGCCACGGCGTCGGAGGGGAACCGGGCCGCGGCGACGTCGGCAGTCAGGCGCAGGTAGCCGTCCTCGGTGATCTCGACCTCGACCTCGTCGGCGGCCTGCGGCCGCAGCGGCCCCAGGTAGTCCCGCTCGATCAGCGCGATCACCTCTTCCATCGCCGCGCTCACCCGTTCGGACAACTCGGCGCCGAAGTCGACGTTCTCGGCCTCGATCAGGAACACCGTGATGTCGGTGGGACAGTCGTCCGCCAGCGCCCACCGCGCGAACGCGATCGCGTGGTCCCAACGGAACGAGTGCGTGTGCAGCCCCTGCAGAGGCGGCAGTTCGGCGAGTTCCTCACCGGGGACCCGGAACACGGTGCCCGGTGCCGACCCCGTAGCGGCGGCGTCGATGATCACCACCCGCTCGGCCCCGCGCATCTGGAACGCGACGTCCATGCCGGCCGTCCCGCCGTCGACCAGGCGGGCGCCGGCCGGCACGCCGCGCTCCCACAGGTGGCGGACGAGCACCGGACCGACCCCGTCGTCACCCCGCAGGAGGTTGCCGCACCCGACCACGAGTACGTCGCATACCTGGGGTTCGAGCGCAGAGGTCAGTTCACACCATCCCGTTGATCACGAACCGGTTCAGTTCCTTGCCGGTCTTGCCGTCGTAGGCGTGCACGGTACACACCAGGCACGAGTCGAAACTGCGTGCCACGTGCCCGAGCTCCACGGGGTCATCGGCATCGACGATCGGCGAGCCGACGAGGGCCTGTTCGATCGGGCCGAGGACCTCCGAGGCGTCACGCGGGCCGATGTTCCACGCGGTCGGCGTGACGACCTGATAGTTCTTGATCTTCGAATCCTCGATGACGATCCAGTCGCTCAAGGCGCCGCGCGCGGCCTCGGTGGAGCCGAAGCCCTTGCCCTCGGCGTACTCGACGGGCTTGGTGTAGAAGCTCTCCTTGAGCTCCAGATCGTCGAGCCACTGCCGCACCCACTTGTAGTACTTGGGTCCCTCGTGCATGCGGGCGAGTTGGCGCACCATCACCGACGGCCCGATGGCGTTGTAGATGTCGGCGAACAGCGGGTCGTCGTCCTGGTGCGTTCCGGCGTCGGGGGCAGAGGCCGCCATGCGGCGCGCCAGCGGTCCCGCCTCCAGCGGTACGTTGCCCAGGCCGGGCACGGCGTACCGCGGTGACTTGGCCCAGCTGTACTTGCCCTGCCTTCGGCCGTCCTCGGGGTTGATCGGGATGGTCTCGCCCTCGAACGGATGCAGCGGCCGGTTGCCCTCGTAGAACGAGTGCGTGACGTCCTCGGTGACGTTGGCCTGGTCGAACTCGAAGTACCTGCCGTCGGCGAACACACCCGAACGTCCGATGAGCGCGGCGTTGCGTCCCTCGATGGTCGGGTTCTCGTACAGCGACGGTTCGAAATACGTCCCGGTGGCCAGGTAGTTGCCCACGCCCTGGCCGTACTTGTCCAGGCCGACGTCCAGGCAGTACCGGATGAAGAACCCGCAGTCGCTGTTGTACTGGGATTCGTTCTCGTCGACCCAGGCCAGCACGTCGTTCCAGGTCTTGTTCTCCAGCCAGCGGTCGACCGAGCAGCCCAGCCACTGCTTCTCGAGCCAGTTGTCGTTCCAATGCTCCAGGATCGCGATGGCACGTGTGACGTCGGACAGCGTCGGCGCGCTCATCACACCGCCGGGCACCATGAAACTCGAATGCGGCCACTGCCCTCCGAAGATCGCGTAGACCTCAACCGGTTTGGCCGAAAGCACCACGCCCGGCTGGTAACTCGTGCCGACGTAGGGTGCGAACCGGCGCACGGCCTCGTCGTAGAGCTTGGACTTGGCGTAGTTCTTGTTGGTCAGGTCGATGGCGAACAGCGCGTAGAAGTACCGCGGGATCGACTGCAGCGTCTCGCAGGCCTGGCAGATGTTGCGGATCAGGGTCGCGTTGGGCGGCATGTGGGTGCGCCAGGCGGTGTCCAGGGCGTAGGCGGACTTGTACAGGTGGCTGCCGCCGCAGATGCCGCAGATGCGCGGGCACACGATCAGCCCGGCCTGAGGGTCCTTGCCGCGCAGGATGATCTCGAAGCCTCGGAACATCGCCGCCTCGGTCCAGGCCGACGTGACGACGCCGTCGTTGATGGTGACGCGGACGTCGAGGTCGCCCTCGACGCGGCCCAACGGGCTGACGAAAAGGTCGAGTTCGGTCATGTCAGTGTGAGTCCTTTTCTCCTGCTGGCCGCTAAACCACGAACATGTCTTCTTTGGACCACTGCGGTGCCGCGATCCGCGCTGCCGCCGCCAGACCCATGTACGTCAGGTGATCGGTGCCCTCGGGGACTTCCTTCGGGATCATGCCGCTGACCTTCTGGGTCTTGAACACCGTGCCCGGCGCCAGATCGAAGTGCGGGAACTCGGGTTCGGTGCAACCCAGGCACGGCATGCCTGCCCTGGTCTTGGAACTCTGCCGGTTCCACAGGATCCGGTTGCACGGCGAGTGGGTCATCGGTCCGCGGCAACCGAATTCATAGAACAGGCACCCCGTGCGGGTGCCTTCACCGAACGACAATGTGGACTGCTTGTACTCGAAGAACTGCACACGCGTACAACCGGTCTGGGTGAACGTCTTGAAGAACGTCTCAGGCCGGTGCAGGTCGTCGAGGGTGATGTCACCGGCACGACCGGTGGCCAGCGCGACGAGGATCTGGGTGATCCAGTCCGGGTGGGCCGGGCAGCCCGGCACGTTGATCACCGGAAGCCCCATCTTGGAACGGAAGTCCGGGCCGAGGAACCCGCCCTTCTCCCGCTTGTGGAACTGCAGTCCGGTGGAGCCCGAGGGGTTGGGTTCCATGGCCGGGATGCCGCCGAAGCAGGCGCAGTCGCCGATGGCCACCACGATCTGGGCCGCACCCGCGAGGTCGGTGACCCAGTCCTTCATCGGGCGGCCGGCGAACATGTCCATCTGTCCGGTGCCGTTCGGCGCCTCGATGACCGTCCCTTCGAAAACGAAGATATCCAGGGGCCGTTCGCCTTTCGCGCAGTCCCAGAACACCTTTTGCGCATTGTTGCCCAGTTCCAGCCCGAGCGACGGATGCCACAACAGGTCGAGGCCGAAGTCGACGATCAGGTCGACGACGTTGGGCTCGTCTGCGTTGAGGAACGACATGGTGTTGCCACTACATGCCCCGCCTTGGAACCAAAGCACCGATGCCATTGGGTCTCCTCTCGATCGCCGGCCAGGGCTGCTGCCGGATTCCGCTGGACTGTAAAGGTTTTCGCTTCGATCACACCTTGCTGCCGAACACGCGGGCGACTTCGATCAGGTACGACACACCACGGCCGACGTCGGGATCCTTGGCCGCCGCGCGCAGCGTCTTCCACATCCCCCGCACACCGCGCGGCGCGGGCGGCGCCGATGTGCGCGCCGCCACCAGCGCGTCCCCCAGTGCCGACAGCACCTCGGCGCCACGCTGGTCGGTCAACGAATCCAGCACCGCGTTGAGCGCCGGCGTCGCCTTCACCAGTCCCCCGGACAACGTTGCCAGCGAGTTCGCCAACCCCGCCAGGTCGACGTCCTTGAGCGCCGCGAGTGCGGGGATGGGCGTGTCAGCCGCGTTGAGCGCCTTCAACTCCCCGATCGCCGACGTCAGGTTGTTCGCGATGTCGTCACCGCGACGCACGAATCCGTCGAGACCCTTGACGAGGACCGCGAGCAGGTCCGCATGGTCGAGCAAGCTGTTGAGGGCCTCGGCAACCTGGGGATCGTCGAGACGCCGACGGATCCCGTCGGCCGGCGAGATGTCTGGAAGTTCGTCGATCGCATTCTGACCGGCACTGTGACCGTTGCTGGCCATTCCATCCTCCCGCTCGGAGTTTCGGCGACGCGGCAAACATATCCTCGCCTATGCGCGGATGCCTATCGCTTTCGCGCAATTCCTGTCCGGATTGCGCAAAGATAGGTGCTCTCATGCGCGTCTGACGATCAGGAGGGTTGCGGTGCGGGACCGAAATCCGTTATCTCCGACCAAAGTTAGGCTTTCCTTAGCTCGCGTATCAGGCCGGGCGTTGCTGGGGGTTCCCGGATGTCACGGCTGACCCGGCTCGGGTTCATCGACATCCGCCGCACCAGCGATCCCGTGCGGCGAAAGGTGCGCAGCCGCGGCGTCCCGCCCGCGCTGGCCGATCACGAGATCTTCTACACCGAGGACGTCCGCGAGGCCGCGCGTCTGGTCGGTCGCACGCTGTCGCCCCTGACGCTCACTGTCGACGCCGCCGATGCCGGAGGTTTCGCGGCGACCATGCACGGCGTCCGGTTGCGCAACGTCAGCCTGCTCTACCTCGACCTGCACGTGGCCGCGACCCTCGACATCCCGGAATCCGGGCGGTACTTCGCGGTGCACATCCCGCTCAACGGCAGCGCCACGGTGACCCATCCAGCGGCCGAGTTCGACGCAGGCACCACACGGTCGCTGGTCACCAGCCCGGGCGACCCGGTCCGGATGAGCTTCGCACACGACTCGCCGCAGATGCTGGTGCGCATCGAGGAGGAGGCGATGAATGCCCACCTCACGCGCCTGCTCGGGCGGAACCTGGTCGGACCGCTGAAGTTCGAGCCCGAGTTCGACCTCACCACCGAGGCGGCCACCCGCTGGCACGCCGCGGTGCAGCTGATCCACACCGAGGTGTACCACGCCGGTTCGCTGGTGCAGCGCGGCTGCGCCATCGGTCCCGTCGAGGAACTCGTGATGAGCAGCCTGCTGTACCTGCAGCCGTCGACCTACTACTCCGACATCACCCGCCCCACACCGGCAACCCCGCGCCGGGCCGTGATCCAGCAGGCCGTCGACTACATCGAGGAACATCTGGCCGAGAAGATCACCATGGAGTCGCTGGCCGAGGCGCTGCACATGAGCGTCCGGTCGATCCAGCAGGGCTTTCGCACCGAACTCGGAATGAGCCCAACCACGTTCATCCGCGAACGCCGCCTGGAACGCGTGCGCGAGGAACTGACCGACGCCATCCCGTCCGACGGCGTCACGGTGACCGCGGTCGCCGAACGCTGGGGCTTCCACCACCTCGGCAGCTTCGCCGTGGAGTACCGAAAACGGTGGGGTGAGACGCCATCTGAAACGCTGCGGCGGTGAGCACGGCGAACCCTGCCAGGCCGAGCAGATGCTCACCGTTGCAGGAGACAGGGGCCGAAGCCGCGAAACACCGGGAACGCAGCCGAAACCGGGATTCGATGGCACTCGACTTGCGCACGATGGAAGGATCGGAATCAGAGACGCACGACACAGGGGTCGACAAGGAGAGATCGTGGCTACACCTGATGCACCGCCGACGGATCGCATCGAGGAACAAGACGGCGACATCACCTATATCCGCACCGACAAGGATCTACCGCCGGTCGCGGTCGTCGACCGCTCGCCGATCACCACCCGGCACAAGATCATCTTCGGGATCATCGCGCTGGTCGGCGCGATCGCCTGGGCGATCATCGCGTTCTTCCGCGGTGAGACGGTCAACGCCGTCTGGTTCGTGATCGCCGCGATCTGCACCTACATCATCGGCTTCCGGTTCTACGCGCGGCTGATCGAGATGAAGATCGTCCGCCCGCGCGATCACATCGCCACTCCGGCTGAGCTTTTCGAGAACGCCACCGATTACGTCCCGACCGACCGGCGGGTGTTGTTCGGTCACCACTTTGCTGCCATCGCCGGCGCCGGACCGCTCGTCGGGCCCGTCCTGGCCATGCAGATGGGCTATCTGCCCGGCACCATCTGGATCATCATCGGCGCGGTGCTGGCCGGTTGCGTCCAGGACTACCTGGTGCTGTCGATCTCGGTGCGGCGCCGCGGCCGTTCGCTGGGCCAGATGGCCCGCGATGAACTCGGCACGGTCGGCGGCGTCGCGGCGATCGTCGGCGTGCTCGTCATCATGGTGATCCTGCTGGCGGTGCTCGCCCTCGTGGTGGTCAACGCCCTCGCCGAGAGCCCGTGGGGCGTCTTCTCCATCGCGATGACCATTCCGATCGCGATCTTCATGGGCTTGTACCTGCGGTTCCTGCGCCCCGGCCGGGTGTCGGAGGTGTCGCTGATCGGTGTCGTGCTGTTGCTGCTCGCGGTCGTTTCGGGCGGCTGGGTGGCCGAGACGTCGTGGGGCGCAGACTGGTTCACCTTGTCCAAGGTCACGCTGTCGTGGTGCATCATCATCTACGGCCTGGCGGCGTCGGTGCTGCCGGTGTGGTTGTTGCTGGCGCCACGTGACTATCTGTCGACGTTCATGAAGGTCGGCACCATCGCACTGCTGGCCGTCGGCATCCTCATCGCCCGCCCGGTGATGGAGGCGCCCGCGATCTCGACCTTCGCCGGCAGCGGCACGGGCCCGGTGTTCGCCGGTTCGCTGTTCCCCTTCCTGTTTATCACCATCGCGTGCGGTGCCCTGTCCGGCTTCCATGCGCTGATCTCGTCGGGAACCACGCCGAAGCTGCTGGAAAAGGAAAGCCAGATGCGGCTGATCGGCTACGGCGGCATGCTCACCGAGTCGTTCGTGGCGATCATGGCGCTCATCACCGCGGCCATCCTCAACCAGCACCTGTACTTCGCGATCAACGCACCGAGCGCGCAGACCGGCACCACCGCACAGACCGCGGCCGACTACGTCAACGGCCTGGGCCTGTCGGGAGCGCCGATCACCCCCGAGGAGATCACCGCGGCGGCCGAGGGCGTCGGTGAGCAGTCGATCGTGTCGCGCACCGGTGGTGCGCCGACGCTGGCGTTCGGCATGGCCGAGGTGCTGCACCAGGTGTTCGGCGGTTCGGCGCTCAAGGCGTTCTGGTACCACTTCGCGATCATGTTCGAGGCCCTGTTCATCCTCACCACGGTGGACGCGGGCACCCGCGTGGCACGCTTCATGCTCTCCGACGGGCTGTCCAACCTCGGTGGTCCGCTGCGCAAGCTCAAGGATCCCAGCTGGCGCGTCGGCGCCTGGGTGTGCAGCGTCATCGTGGTGGCCGCGTGGGGCAGCATTCTGCTGATGGGCGTCACCGACCCGCTGGGCGGCATCAACACGCTCTTCCCGTTGTTCGGCATCGCGAATCAGTTGCTCGCTGCGATCGCCCTGACCGTCGTGACGGTCGTGGTGATCAAACGCGGATTGATCAAGTGGGCGTGGATTCCGGCGCTGCCGCTGATGTGGGATCTGACGGTGACCATGACGGCGTCGTGGCAGAAGATCTTCTCCGGGGATCCGAAGGTCGGTTACTGGACGCAGCACTTCCAGTACCGCAACGCGCGTGACGGCGGTGCGACGACATTCGGCGCGGCCAAGGACGCCGGCCAGCTTGACGCGGTCATCCGCAACACGTTCATCCAGGGCACGCTGTCGGTCGTGTTCGCTGTGCTGGTGCTCATCGTGTTCATCGCCGGTGTGGTGATGGCACTGCAGGCGCTGCGCGGGACGGGGCGGCCACTGGCGGAGGACGAGCCCGTGCCGTCGCGCATCTTCGCTCCGTCGGGGTTGATCCCCACGGCCGTGGAGAAGGAGGTGAGCAAGCAGTGGGAGGCCTTGCCCAGCGCACACGCCAGGCCGCACGCAAAGTCGGCTGGTACGTCTCGACATTGATGGGCGACAACCACTATCGACGCTACGTCGAGCACCGGGCGCGCACCCATCCCGGTGAGCCGGTGCTCTCCGAGCGCGACTACTGGAAGATGCGCCACAGCAGCGCGGACGCCAACCCCGGCGCCCGCTGCTGCTGACGCGGAATGCTCAGCGCAACGCGTAACGCACCGGCAGGTGTTTGAGCCCGCCGACGAACGTCGTGGCGGTGTGCCGCGGTGACCCGGTCAGCTCGATCGATTCCAGCCGTGGGATCAGCTCAGCGAAGAAACTGTTGATCTCCATACGCGCCAACGCCGCTCCCAGGCAGAAGTGCACGCCGTACCCGAACGCGACGTGCTTGTTGGGGTCGCGGCCCACATCGAACCGGAAGGGGTCGGTGAAGACCTCCTCGTCGCGGTTGCCCGACGGGTATGCCAGCAACAAGGATTCGCCTGCGGCGATAGGCACGTCGCGCACCACGGTGTCGGTGGCCGCGGTGCGCATGAACGCCTTCACCGGGGTCACCCAGCGGATCATCTCCTCGGTGGCGGTGCCCATCAACGACGGGTCGTTGCGCAACCGCTCGAGCTGATCGGGGTGTTCGAGCAGCGCCAGCATGCCGCCCGAGATCGTCGCGCTGGTGGTGTCGTGCCCGGCTGCGGCGACGATCGCGTAGTAGGACACGGTCTCGATGTCGTTGAGCGGCTCGCCGTTCACTGTGGCGTTGGCGATCGCCGACGCAAGGTCGTCGGTGGGATTCGCACGTCGCGACGCCGTGAGTTCGGTGAAGTACTGGAACATCTCCAGCAGCGCGGCCATCGAGTCACCCTCGTCGGCGCTGCGCTGGTACTCGTCGTCTTTGTTGCCGAACAGTTCCTGGGTGAGTTTGAGCATCAGCGGGAAGTCGGCCTCGGGGATCCCGAGCAGCGACATGATCACGTACAGCGGATAGTTGACCGTGATCTCCTGGACGAAATCACATTCACCGCCGGCCGCCACCATCTTGTCGACGTGGATCTTCGCGAGTTCGTCGACGCGGATCTTCAACGCGCGCATGGCCTTGGGGCGGAACCAGTCCGCACCGATGGCGCGGATGACGCGGTGTTGCGGATCGTCCATGTGGATCAACGTGCTGATACCCACGGCAGCCTGCTGTTCGTCCTCCTCGGCCGTCATCAGAACCGGCCGCGGTGAGTTGGTGAACAGGTCGTTCGCACGTTCGATCGCCATGATGTCGGCGTACCTGGTGATGGCCCAGAACGGTCTGTACGGCGGCACGTCCACCCAGGACACCGGCGCGTTCACCCGCAGATGGGTCAGTGCCTCATGGAATTTCGCCTCGTCGGTGTAGGCCGACGGCATCGCGAAAACCTTGGCGGCGTCATCGATCGTCCTGGCGGTCATGGCGCACTCCTCACAGGCGGGTCACAGGCGGGCGGTCACGGAATTCGTCGAGTACGGCGTTGACGGTGGCAGGCGGAACGGCCGCGGGGAAGCCGGGCAGCACCCGGTCGATCGCGCCTTCGCAGCGGCGGCGCAGGGCGTCGGCGAGTTCGTCCAGCGGCGCCACGACGGCGAACGCGTCGAGCACGTCGTCGTCGATGAGCGTGCCCATCGTGTCCCACTCGCCGGCCAGCGACAGCCGGTGCAACTCGGTGTGCAGATCACCCCAGCCGTGGAGTTCGAGCACCTTGCGGTACGCCGGCGTGGAACCGTAGAACGCCAGTTGTTTGCGGGTGGCGACGGCGGCCTCAGCCATCTGGTGCTCATCGGAACCGGTGACCAGGAACACCGGGCAGGACACCTCGAAGTCGTTGCGGCTGCGGCCGGTACGGTCCATGCCGCGCTGCAGTGCCGGGAGGGTCACCTCGTCGAGGTAGCGGCGTGTGGTGAAGGCGTGCGCGAGCAGACCGTCGGCGGCCTCACCGCACATCTCGGTCATGCGCTCTCCTACGGCCGCGACGAAGACCTTGGGAAACGGCGCAGGCGACGGTTCCGGGGTGAACATGGGCGTCATGATCTTGTGGGTGTAGAACTCGCCCTCGAAGCGCAGACTTGTCCCGTCGCGCCAGCAGGTCCAGATCGCTTGCAACGCTGCGATGTACTCGCGCATACGGCGCACAGGATGGCTCCACGGCATGCTGAACCGCTTCTCGATGTGGGGCCGGATCTGCGTGCCGAGCCCGAGGATGAAACGCCCGCCCGAGTAGGCCTGCAGATCCCAGCCGAGGTGCGCGACGGTCATCGGGTTGCGTGCGAACGCCACAGCGATGCTGGTGCCGATCTGGATACGCCGCGTGTGCTCGGCAGCGAGCGCGAGCGGCAGGAACGGATCATGGTTGATCTCGCCGGTCCAGCATCCGTCACAGCCTGCGGTTTCCAGATCACGAGCGGTCTGCGCCACGTCGGACAGACGGCTCGAAATCCCACGGTCGACCTTGACGCCGGGGTTCTGCGCGTCGGTCACGGCCTGCGCGTGCCCCTGCTGTGGGCACCGGAAAAGCCTTTGCCGAAACTCGCGATCATGCGCCACCCAGCCACCTCATCGACGCTACAGTAAGCAATTCAGTATGGTCAACGGCGATAGGCTGCACGGCGACCGCAGGTTCGAGAGGGAGACCGACATGACGCATGCTCCTGAGTGGAAGGAGTCCCTGGAGGACCTCGACCGCAGGCGCCAGAACTCCTACGGCATGGGCGGTCCCGAACGGCTGGCCAAGCACCACGCCAAGGGCAAGCTCGATGCCCGGGCCCGCATCGGCCACCTGCTCGACCCCGGCACCTTCCAGGAGTTCGGCACCCTGGTCGGCGGCGACATCCCCTCCGACGGCATCGTGACCGGCACCGGCCTGGTCAACGGCACCCCGGTGATGGTCGGCGCCGAAGACTTCACCACCTACGCGGGCAGCATCGGCCCCGGCGGCAACGCCAAGCGCTACCGGCTCGCGGAACTGGCACTGCGCAGCAAGATTCCGCTGGTGATGCTGCTGGAGGGCGCCGGCTTCCGCGCCGCGGCGGGCGAACACTACGGCCGCACGCCCACCGATCTGCTTGCCCAGGCCCGGTGTTCGGGCAAGGTCCCCACGGTCTCGGCGATCATGGGTGCCTCGGCCGGGCACGGCGCGCTGGTCGCCCCGGTGTGTGACTTCACCATCATGAGCCCGCACGGCGCGATCTTCACCGCGGGCCCGCCCGTGGTGAAAGAGTCCACCGGAGAGGAGATCTCGAAGGAGGACCTCGGCGGTCCGGACGTGGCACTTGCGAGCGGTGTGATCCACAATCTCGCCGACAGCGACGAAGCCGTGCTCGACGACATCCGCCGGTATCTGTCGTATTTCCCGGCGAGCGCGTGGTCCTATCCCCCGGCCGCCGAGATCGACGAATCGGTCGAACCGCGGGCCACACCGGAACTGCTCGACATCGTCTCGCGGGACAACCGGCGCATCTACGACATGCGCAAGGTGCTCGACGTGGTGTTCGACCGCACCGACTGGTTCGAGGTGCAGCCCAAGTTCGGCCGCGCCATCATCTGCGCACTCGCACATCTGGGCGGCCACCCGGTGGCGGTGGTCGCCAATCAGCCGCAGGTGCTCGCCGGGTCCATCGACGCCGACGCGGCCGACAAGGCAGCACATTTCATCACCGTCGCCGATTCGTTCCATTTGCCCATCGTGTTCCTCGCCGACAACCCGGGCATGCTGCCGGGCAGCCGTTCGGAGCGGGCCGGTGTACTGCGCAGCGGGGCGCGGATGTTCGCCGCGCAGACCGCGGCGACGACGCTGAAGATGCACGTCACGCTGCGCAAGGCGTTCGGCTTCGGCTCGATGGTGATGTCGCTGTTGGGCTTCGACGATCAGGTCGCGACGTTCGCCTATCCCGGCGCGACCATGGGCGCGATGGGCGCCGCCGCGCTCAGCCGCGCCGCGCACGCCGGTGAGGACGTTGCCGAGGTGCTCAAGACGATGGAGCTGGAGGCGTCCTACCGGTCCGCGGGTCACCTCGGGTTCGACGAGTTGATCGCACCCGAGGAGACCCGCAACGCGCTGCTGGTGGCACTGCACCAGGGCCTCTACAGCAGGCAGGCCCCGGCCGAGCCGGTCTCCCGCACCATGATCATGCCGTGAGGCGGCGCGATCCGAAAAACCGTTGCCGCTCAGCGGTCCAGCGGGTTGCGCCGGCCGACGATGAGCGGGTCGGCCGTGGTGAGCGGGAAATCGGGCAGATCGTCGATGTGGGTGTCGAACGTGGCGGCGAGCACCTCGCGCGAGTAGGCGCTCACCGAGGTGCGGTATCCCACGTCGGCGGGGGTGGGCTGGTCGAAGAAGATCAGGAAGTGCAAATCGGGTGCGTGCACAACCTCGATGTGGTGCGGGTAGGCGCGCGGGATGAAGTACACGTCGCCGCGCTGCAACTCCCACGTGTCGAGGGTGCCGTCCGGGTCCATCACGGTCATCCGCGCCGAACCGCTTTGCACATAACCCATCTCGGCGGTCACGGGATGCCAGTGCGGCTCGCGCATGCCGTCCTCACGCACGCGCAGCGAGTACATCGAGAGGTCTTTGAGCGCGGGCCAGAACTGCACACGTGCGGTGCGGGCCGACCCGACGGCCGAGGCCACCGGAGGTGTCATGGCCTCCACCCCGAACTTGTGCGGGTCACCGAAGTGGGCCGCCTGCGGGATGACAGGGTCGCCGCGGCGCGCGGCGAGGGCGCGGTCGGTGGTGTCGCGACGCAGCGCGGCGAAATCCGAGGCGTCGAGGTCGTAGGTGTTGCCGAGCACTGCGTCGGTCATCGCACCGAAAGCCGCACCGAGGCCGAAATCCTCGGGGCGTTCGTTGCGGAACGTGATGATGAACTCGGCCGGTTCGGTGCCGATGTTCTCGATGTGGTGCAGCGATCCGGAGTCGACGTGAAACATCTCGCCCGCGCTGACGGTGAACGTGGAGAACCGGCTGGCGGTGTCGAGCACCGACACCAGGGCGCTGCCCGACACGCAGTAGGTGAGTTCGTTGGCGTTGGCGTGCCAGTGCGGTGTGCGCATGGCGCCCGGATTGATCACGAGGCGTTTGATGGACAGCCCCCGCAGGATCGGGAAGTTGTCGGCGGTGACGCGGCGGATCGAACCCAGGTCGTTCTCTTCGACGAGTTCACTGTCGAGCAGCGACGTGGCATGGATGCTGTGGCTCAGGGACGTGGTCATGCGGGGTCTCCTCTGCGTGAAGCGTGTTGCCAAGAAGCCTCGCCGATCGGCCCTCTCGCGTCGTCAATGCTGACCGCCATTCACCCCTCACGCTGGCGGGATACCTCGATTCCCGTTAGCCCCCACCCCCGGAGCACCCCACCTCAGCACCCCGCCCCACCTCAGCACCGCGAGCGTGCGGGTCTGCCTCTCGACACACCGCAAATCCTCAGCACGTCACGCACGCTCGCACCCGCCGACTGTGCGCATTGTGCTCTTTGAGCTCGACGATTTACGGCGCGCTCCGGGCCTAGGGCGCTCTCCGGTCTACGCCGGCACGCCGAACCACCGCACGAGGCACCCCTCGAGATCCCCCTGCTCGTCGCCCACCCACGCGATGTGCCCGTCCGGGCGTAACAGCACGGCGGGGACATCGAGTTCGTCGCTGACGTCGACCACATGGTCGACGCGGTCGGACCACCCCGCCGCCGAGAGCTGCCCGGTCTGGTCGAGCAGCAATCCCCGCCCGGTCCGCGTGAGCTCGTGGAGGCGTCCACGCCGCAACCGGATATCCCGCAGCCGTCTGCCCACGAGGTCGTCCTCGGCGCCGAAGTCGTAGCGAATCCCGGTCGCGGTGATCATCTCGGTCAGGTACCGGTTCACCTCTTCGAACGCCATGAGCTGTGCCAACAGTCGACGTACGGCCTGCGGGCCGGGTTCGGGAGACAGCAGTTCCATCTGTGCGCGGGTGTTGTCCAGCACAGCCGCGGCGACCGGGCGACGCTCCGCCTCATAGCTGTCCAGCAGCCCGTCCGGCGCCCATCCGTTGATCGAGGCCGCCAGCTTCCAGCCGAGGTTGAACGCGTCCTGCACACCGAGGTTGAGCCCCTGCCCGCCGACCGGCGGATGCACGTGTGCCGCGTCGCCGGCCAGCAGCACACGCCCGGTGCGGTACCGGTCGGCCAGCCGCGTGCCGTCGCCGAAGCGTGACAGCCAGCGCGGCGAGTGCACACCCAGATCGGTCCCGGCGGTGGCCCGCAGCTGCTGCCTGAACTCGTCGAGAGTCGGTGTTGCCGAACGGTCTTCGACCACCTCCGCGGCGGGCACCATGACGCGATAGAGACCGTCGCCCAGGGGGCCCGCACCAAAGCGCAACTGCGTCGTGCGGACCTCGGCGACCACGGCGGTGACCTGTTCCGGCGTCACACCCACCTGCATCTCACCGATCAGGGTGTCGACGCGGCTGGGTTCACCGGGAAATCCGACACCCATGAGCTTGCGCACCGTGCTGCGGCCACCGTCGCACCCCACGACGTACCTCGCACGCACCTGCGTACCGTCGGCCAGCGTCACGCTCACGCCGTCGTCGTCCTGCGCGAGGCCGACCGCCTCACAGCCCCGTCGCAGTACCGCACCGCTCGCGACCGCGTGTTCGACCAGGATGCGGTCGGTGACGGGCTGCGGTATGCCCAGCACGTACGGGTGCGCCGTGTCGAGCGTCCGCGGCGGCGCCTTCGTGATCCCCGCGAAGTATCCACCCACGGGATGCCGACGTCCGACTTCCAGGAAGCGGTCCAAAAGTCCACGCTGGTCCATGATTTCGATGCTTCTGGCATGTAATCCCAACGACCGCACCACTTTTGTGGGCTCGATATCCTTGTCGAGCACCATCACGTCGACCCCGTAGAGACGCAACTCGCCTGCGAGCATCGCGCCGGTCGGCCCACCACCGACAATGACCACGTCCATCACCGAAATCCCCTTTCCCGCGACGCGGGATCCATGTGCGGCCAGCGATTCTGCATCAGCCACCTGGCCTTGCCGCAAGCCCCGGGGTCGGCGTTATGGTGAAAGGGGCAGGGAAATCCAGAGCATGGCCATCACGTGTCGAGCAGTTCCTTGATGGCCGCCGGGGACAGCGCGAACTTGGGCAGGAAGCCGACGGCCGAGCTGTCGGCGATCATCTCGGCGAGGTCCAGCTCGCTGTGCGTCGAGATCATGATGACGGGGATACCTGCCGGCTCGCTGTGATGCAGCTGCTCGGCGACGTCGAACCCGCTCTCGGGTCCCAGGTCGACGTCGACGAGGGTGACGTCCGGCGGGCGGGTGCGGTAGCACTGCAATGCCTCGGCTCCGTTGCATGCCAGGTCAACGGTGATGCCCGCACGTTCGAGCATCCCACTCGCGGCAGCACGGAACTGCGCGCTGTCATCGACGATCAGACAATGCATCGGCATCCTCTCTGCCCGGACATCCTTCGAGCTTGGCAGATCGCCCAGCGCCCGGCACTACCGTTAGCCGGAACATTCTGACTGTTTCCCGACTACCATCGGCCCGTGCCCGGAACTGCTGACACGTCTGTCGCAGACGGCCGCCTGGCATCGTTCGTGGCGAGGCTGCTGGCCTTTGTCGTGCGTCCAGCCCCGCGCCCTGTGCATTGGGGCATCGTTGTCGCCACCGCCTTCATCGTCGCCGAGATCGTCTTGGTCCACCTGTTCAAACGAGTCGCCCCGGAGAATGCGTTCGGCGCGATCTTCCTGATGGGCGTCCTGGTGGTCTCGGCCGGCTGGAGCATGCCGCTGGCGGTCGCGACGTCGCTGGCCAGCACGCTCGCCTACATCTACATCCATCTCGAGGGTGCCGACAGCCTGGCACCGGCGATGTTCGTGTTCCTCCCGATCGCGCTGCTGACCAACCTGCTGGCAGGCCAGGCGCGATCGCAGACCCAGGAAGCCGAGCAACGCAGGCGCGAAGCGGACCTCTCGGCCGAACTGGCTCGCCTCATGCTCGGCGCCGGTGACCTGCCGCACGCCCTGGAACGGGCCGGACAACGCATGGCCCGGGTGCTCGACGTCCCCGAGGTGACGCTCACGACGGGGCGGCTCGAACCCGACGGGGACCATCACGCGATCCCGCTGCGCAGCGGTGACGAACGCATCGGCACGCTGCTGGTGCCCGCGCAACTCCCCCTCAACACACTGCGGCGGTGGCAGCGCATGGTTCCCGCGATCGAGGCCCTGCTGACCGCGGCGATGGACCGCGAGCACATCACCGCGGAGCTGGAGACCAGCCGCAAGGAACTCGAACGGTTCTTCGATGTCGCCTCGGAGTCGCTGTTCATCAGCGATCACCACACGCTGACGCGGGTCAATCCGGCGTTCACGCGCACCCTGGGCTTCACCGCCACCGAGCTGGCCCAGCGGCCGTTCATGGACCTGGTGCATCCCGACGACCGCGACAACACAAGGCTGGCCCTCGAGGAGTTGCGGACCGATCACCGTGAGGTCCAGTTCGAGAACCGGTGTATCCGCAACGACGGCGAGACGCGATGGTTCCAATGGAGCGTCGTCTCCGATCACGGTCTGCTGTTCGGAGCGGGACGCGATGTCACTGAACGACGGCGCGAACAGGATCGGCTCCGCGAGGCGCAGCGCCAGATCGAGGCGAGCCACCAAGAGGTGAGCGCGCTGGCGACGCAGCAGACCGCGCTGCGCCGCGTGGCGACGCAGGTGGCGCGCGGCGCCAAGCCCGACGAGGTGTATCCGTTGGCGGTCGGCGAACTGAGTGTCGGTATCGGCGTGAGCCATTCGACGCTGCTGCGCTACGAGTCCGAGTCGACAGCCGTCGTGGTCGCGGCGCTGGACACCGAGTCTGTCGAGCGATTGCAGGTCGGCGACAAGGTCCCGCTCGAAGGCGACAGCCTCGCGGTCCGGATCCTGCGCACCGGAGCACCGGCACGCATCGATTCCTACGCCGGGCTCGACAGCGAAATCGCGATGCGGCTGAGAGGATTCGGCGTCCGGGCCGGAGTCGCAGCGCCGATCATCGTCGACGGGCACACCTGGGGTGCGCTGATCGCCGGCACGTCAGGCGACGAGCCTTTGCCGCCAGGCACCGAGGAACGCGTCGGCGACTTCGCCGATCTGGTGTCGACGGCGATCTTCAACGCCGAGTCCCGCGCCGAGATCACCGCGTCGCGTGCGCGTATCGTCGCCGCAGCCGATCAGGCGCGTCGCCGTTTCGAGCGGGATCTGCACGACGGGGCGCAGCAACGCATCGTCTCGCTCGGGCTCGAGCTGCGCGCGGTGCAGGCGTCGGTGCCCGACGAGAACACCGCGCTTCAGGACCAGATGTCGCATGTGGTCGACGGTTTGGCTGGGTTGTACGCGGACCTGCAGGAACTGTCGCGCGGCATCCACCCCGCGATCCTGTCGAAAGGCGGTCTCGGTCCCGCGCTGCGGACCTTGGCGCGACGCTCCTCGGTGCCCGTGGTCCTCGACATCGACGTCGGTCACCGGCTGCCCGAATCCGTCGAGGTGGCCGCGTATTACGTGGTCGCGGAGGCGCTGACCAACGCCGCCAAGCACGCGTCGGCGTCCGAGGTGGCCGTCCGCGCCGCGGCCGACGGCGACGAACTCGCGGTGTCGGTCAGCGACGACGGCATCGGCGGTGCGGTCTCGGGCGGCGGATCGGGTTTGATCGGCCTCAAGGACCGGGTCGAGGCACTGTCCGGGCGGTTGGAGGTCAGCAGCCCGCCCGGCGCGGGAACCACGCTGTCGGTGCGGATCCCGCTGGACGCCGCCTAGCGGGTCGCCCGGTACTCCGCGACGATCGGCTCGAGTTCGTCCGGCGTCGCGCCGTGCATGATCACCGCGTCGGCGCCGTAGTCGAATTCCTTGCGGATCCGGGCGACACACTGCTGCGCCGATCCGGTGGCCGACGGTTCGAGCCACTCGTCAGGGATCAGGGTCGCGATGTGCTCGATCTGCTCGGCGGTGGCCTTGTGGTCGATGCCGCCCGGGATCGACTGCACCACTTTGTCGTCGCGGAAGCGTTGCAGCACAGCGGGATCCCAGCCATTGGTGTTGACCAGCAGGTCACCGTAACCCTGCAGGTAGGTGGCGAGCCGCGCGACGGTCTTCTTCAGGCGCAACTCTTCTGGCAGGTGATCGCCCACCGTGGCGAAACATGACCACACGCGGACACTGTCGGGATCGCGGCCTGCCTGCTCGGCTGCGGTTTTGACGGTCTTGACGGCACGCTGCAGCGTCTCGGGGGTGAAGTAGGTGTGCAGGATGACGTCGTCGAATTCCCGCCCACCGAGCGCGAGGGTCTGCGGGCCGAACGCGACGATCGCCAACCGGATGTCCTCGCGGAAATCCGGGTCGAGGAAGAGCACCTGGTAATTGCCGATCGGGCCGTCGTGGTTGAAGATCACCTCGCCCTGCCACAGCCGGCGCATGACCTGCGCGAAGTCCTCCATCTGCGCGGTGGTGACCGACGGTATCCCGAAAGCGCCGTACATCGCGGCGATGCCACGGCCGATGCCGAGCGTGAACCGGCCGCCCGAGAGCCGGTGCATGGTGGTCGCCCACGATCCGGTGATCAGCGGATGCCGCGTGTTGTGGTTGGTTGCGGCCGTGGCGATCTGCATGCGGGTGGTCACCGCGCATGCCGCGCCGACCAGCGACGACGCCTCCTTGACGTTCCATCGTTCCGAGATGAACGCGGTGCCGAAACCGAGTTCCTCGCCGCGGCGTGCCTCGTCCATCAGCGTGGCCGGTCCCTCGCCGCCCGCGCCGGCCAGCAGGTAGTAGCCCAGTTCATCGAGTGCGTGTTCGCTCATGTCAAACTCCTCGTTCGTGACCACAATTCCACATTCGGTGACGCAGCCGGCGACGACCCGGTGGCTGTTGAACAGCCGGGAATTCACAACGAGATGACCTTTTCGTTGTTGTTCTTGCGTTCGACGTAGAACTGCGCGGCGCGGGCGATCGCGTCGGCGGTCGGCGCGGGCTTCCACCCCAGTTCGCGCGTCGCCTTGCTGTGATCGGCGGGCGAGGTCCACCACATCAGCCGGGCCGCGGTGAGATTGATCGGAAAGTCCGTGCGGAACAACCGGTTCGACAGGCCGGCCAAAGATCCGAACGCATACACCGCGGCCATCGGGATTCCGATTCTGGGTGGCCGCGCGCCGACCGCCTCGGCCGCGACCGTGAGCATCTCCTGCTGGGACATGTAGCGTTCCGAGACGATGTAGCGTTCGCCGATCCGGCCGTGTTCGGCCGCGAGGATCAGCGCGCGGGCCGCGTCATCGATCCCGACCACCTCGGCTCCGACACCACGGATGTACACGGGCAACTTCCCGAAGGCCGCCATCGCGACCAGCGCACCCTGCCGTGGCTGCCAGTCCGGCGGCCCGTAGGGGTTGGACACGTTCATCACCACCGCCGGGAACCCGCGTTCCGCGGCGTAGGACAACACCAGTTCCTCTGCCTTGCGGCGTGATTCGATGTAGGGCCCGCCGATGCCTGCCCAGTTGAACGGGGTGTCCTCGTCGACGGCTTCACCGTTGCGTCCCACCGCGATGGTCCCGATGGTGCTGAGGAAGACGAAGCGGTGGAGGTCGACATGGTCGGCGACCTCGAGGACGTTGCGCAGTCCCTCGACGTTGGTCCTGAACAACGGCGCGGGGTCGGCAAGATGCGCGCGGGTGTCGACGACGCAGTAGAACACCACGTCGCGGTCGGCCACCGCCGCGGCCACCGCGCCGGTGTCGAAGATGTCGCCGTAGTGGCGCTCGACGTCGAGCCCGTCGATGCCCTTGGTCGAGCTGTTGCGGCGCAGCAGCACACGCACGTCGTCGCCGCGTTCGACGAGTTGCCGGGTGACGCAGGCGCCGACGTTGCCGCTCGCACCCATCACGAGCACCTTGCGACGACGATCCATTGCTGCTCCATCCGCTCGGGCCGGTCAGCAACGGATGCTACGGTAGCGTTTACAGTACGACTGGCTGAATCGGTGAAAACATCGGTTCCGGGCACGCGTGGGCAGCGTGACGATGGAGTACACCATGGACCCGCTGCTACGTTCGGAGTGTGGATCGGTTCGGCGGTTGTTGGGCGGCGCTGCGTGCGGCTGTCGCCGGCCTCGACGATCAACAGTTCGACAGGCCGTCCGGCTGTGCAGGCTGGCTGATCCGTGACCTGGTGTGCCACCTGATCATCGACGCTCAGGACGTCCTCATCACCCTCGCCACGCCCGACGACTCGCCGCCCACGCGGAATGCCGTGACCTATTGGGAGGTCGCCGAGGCACTGCCCCCCGACGACCCGGTGGACCCACTCAGCGCGCTGACCGTGCGGCTCGCGGCGGCCTACGGTGACCCGTCGTTGCTGAAGTTCCATCTCGACGACGTCGGCTCGGCAGCCGGACGGGCCGCCGCACTCGCCGACCCCGAGGCGCGGGTCGGCACTCGAGGTCAGGTGCTGACGGTCCGCGACTATCTCGGCGCCTACGTGCTCGAGTGGACGCTGCACCATCTCGACCTGATCGCGCACCTTCCCGACACGGCGCCGCCGCCGGCCGAAGGGCTGGCCTTCTCCCGAAAGCTGTTGGAATCGATAGCGGGCTCACCACTTCCCGCCTCGTGGCCTGATGCCGACGCGCTTCTGGTCGGCACCGGACGCCGGCCGCCGACACCTGCGGAAGAGGCGGACCTTGTCACGAGTGATGCGCGGGTTCCGGTATTTCTCAGCTGATTTCAGGTGTCGCGCTGGGCAGCTTTGAACTTCAGGAGCGTCCGGGTCAGGTGCAGGCTGGTGATCACCCATGTGCTGTCACGTTTTTCGTAGGTCTCGTGGTAGTGGCCCGCGCCGTGTAACTCGCTGCCGTCGGGGAAGAACAGCATGTCCTCCATCGCCCAGATGCCCGATGCCGTCGTACCGGAGGTGAGGTCGATCTCCGGGGTGTGGCAGTGGTGCACCGTCGCCGCATGCTCGACGCCACCCCACACCACCGGGAGGAATTCGTCGAACCCATGTAGGGGCGGTGCGGTCTGGGGATCGGCGCCTCCTGTCGACACCGCCATGTCCAGGGTGACGACGACGTCGTCGGCGAACAAATGTGCGCCACGCCTCGATGTCCTTGGTGTCCAACAGTCGGCAGTACCGTGCCTTGAGCCGTTTGATGGCCTCGAGATCGTCAGACATGGTCTCCTCTTCCGGTTACCGAAATGTATACCGTACGGCCCGCTTCTCCTCGCGTACGGAACATCGCCACCCCTGACTTTCCTCACCGAGCAGACCGCATACCTGCGGGTTCGCGCCCAGAAACCGACAGCTTTGCGTCTGCTCGCGGTGAAAAGGCACAACCCTTCCCGGTGCGGTAATCGCTACTGTAACTTCTTCCGTAAGTGCCGGGAGTCGCAGGAGGCAGTGATCATGAAGGTGCCGTTCACCTGGAAGGTCACCGGATGGTTCATGATCGGGTGGTCGGCGGAATACCCGGTCGGTGAGGTCAAGGCACTCAAGTACTTCGGCGAGGATCTCGCGGCCTACCGCGACGAGTCCGGGCATCTGCACGTGCTGGAGGCGCACTGCAAGCACCTGGGCGCGCACATCGGTCACGGAGGCAAGGTCGTCGGTGAGTGCATCGAGTGCCCGTTCCACGGCTGGCAGTGGGGCCCCAAGGGCACCAACACCTACATCCCCTACCAGCCGGACAAGCCGAACCGGGGCCTGCGCTTGCGGTCATACCCCGTTCAAGAGCAGTACGGCTGCATCTTCATGTGGTACCAGCCGCACGGCAAAGAGCCGCAGTGGGAACTGCCCGACATCTTTCACAAGTTCCCGCAGTTCAACACCGACCCGAACGCCTACTACCGGCCCTACCCGGAGTTCTCCAGCCGGGCCGACGCCATCCCGGTGCATCCGCAGATCGTGGCCGAGAACGGGCCGGACAGCTCGCATTTCCGCTACGTGCACGGCGCGACGGTCACCCCGGTGTGCCTGCACTGGGAACACGTGGACGAGGAGTGGCGCTTCCTGACCGGGTGGCCCGACGCCCGCAGCGACGACCCGAACAAGATGGCCCTGCGCATCCACAGCCACTTCTCCGGGTTGGGTTTCGCCATGAGCGCGTTCGAGGGCTCCTCCAACCACCGCCTGATCTTCGCGTGCACCCCCGTCGACGATGAGGTGTCGGACATGTTCTATTCGATCTGGTGGCCCAAAGAACCCGGTGGTGCCTCCGACATCCCGCCCGAACACGTCCGGGCCAAGGTCGAGAAGCAGTTCCTCAAAACCGTGTGGGAGGACTGCGACATCTGGCGCTACCAGAAGTACGTCGAGCATCCGGCGCTCGCCAAGATCGACGCCAAACCCTATATGGCCATGCGCAAATGGGCCACGCAGTTCTACGAGGTACCTCCCGTCGAGACGGCGCTGCCCCGCGGATGAGGATCGATGTGCGCGAGTTGGTGACACCCGGCCGCACCGCGGTGGTCACCCAGGAGTGCCAGGGTGCGGTCATCGGTCCCGACGCCGGTCTGCGGGCACTCGCCGACGAGGCGCAGCGTGTCGCCCTACCGAACATCAAGCGGCTGTTGCCCGCCGCCCGCGCAGCCTCTGTGCACGTGGTGCACTGCCTGGTCCAGCGCAGGCCGGACGGCCTGGGCTCCAACCGCAACGCGAAGATCTTCGCAATCGGCCGCAACGACGTCGCGATCGCACCTGGCGCCCCCGGTGCCGCGCTGCTGCCCGAACTGGGGCCCGAGGCAGGGGATCTCGTGCTCACGCGATGGCACGGCCTGGGACCGATGGGCGGTACCGACCTCGACGCAGTCTTGCGCAACCTCGGCGTGACCACGATCGTCGCGGTCGGGGTCTCGGTCAACGTGGCGATCACCAACCTGGTGATGGACGCGGTCAACGCGGGCTATCACGTGGTGCTGCCGCGCGACGCGGTCGCGGGTGTGCCGACCGACTATGCCGACGCCGTCATCGACAACACCCTGTCGCTGTTGGCCACCGTCACCTCCACCGACCAACCGCTGCAGATCTGGCAGCCTTGACCGACGCCGAGGAGTCCCTGTGCTGTTCACCGTCCCCGCTGTGGCCGAGGCCGTCGCCGCCGCCATTCCCGACCGCCCGTTGATCGTCCAGGGCGAACGTCGTCACACCTACCGCCAGGTCATGGACCGGTCGAATCGGCTTGCGTCGTATCTGCATTCGCAGGGTCTCGGTGTGCACACAGAGCGCGACGGGCTGGCCGGCCACGAGGTGGGCCAGGACCTGCTGGGCATCTACGCCCACAACGGCCCCGAATACGTCGAGTCGATGCTCGGATCGTTCCGCGCGCGAGTCGCACCGTTCAACGTCAACTACCGCTACGTCAAGAACGAACTGCACTACCTGCTGACCGACGCCGGGGCGACCGCACTGGTGTACCACGCGACGTTCGCGCCCCGCATCGCCGAGATCCGCGACGAGCTTCCCACGCTGCGGGTGCTCATCCAGATCGCCGACGGTTCGGGCAACGAACTTCTCGACGGCGCTGTCGATTACGAGCAGATCGTGAATTTCGAGACGGCCGCCCCGCCGGTGCAGCCGTGCCCCGATGACCTCTACGTGCTGTACACCGGCGGCACCACGGGTATGCCCAAGGGTGTGTTGTGGCGCCAGCACGACATCTTCATGACCGCATTCGGCGGACGCAACATGATGACCGGTGAGGCAGCGACGTCGGTCGACGAGATTGTCGACAGGGCCGTCGAGAACCCCGGCACCAGGCTCATGATCCTGCCGCCCCTGATCCACGGCGCCGCGCAGTGGGCGGCGATGACCGCGGTGACCACCGGGCAGACGCTGGTCTTCCCCGATGTGACCGACCGTTTCGACGCCGAGGACGTCGTGCGCACGCTCGAACGCGAGCAGGTGCTGGTGGCCACCGTGGTGGGTGACGCGATGGCCCGCCCGCTGCTCGACGCGATCCGCAGCGGCATCCAGAACGGCACCGTCGATGTGTCTTCACTTTCCGTCATCGCCAACGGCGGCGCGCAGTTGACCCCGCATGTCAAACAGCAGCTGATCGATTCCAAGCCCAACCTGATCGTGGTCGACGGCGTCGGCTCGTCGGAGACCGGTGCGCAGATGAGCCACATGTCCGCGCCCGGCGCGGTCTCCACCGGGACGTTCAAGGCCGGTCCCGACACCTGCGTGGTGGCCGAGGATTTCAGCTGTGTGCTGCCCGAGGCACACGACGGACTCGGATGGCTCGCACAGCGCGGGTATGTCCCGCTCGGCTACAAGGGCGACGCGGCCAAGACCGCTGCCACGTTCCCGGTCATCGACGGCGTGCGTTACGCCATCCCCGGCGACCGTGCCCGCCAACTCGACGGCGGCATGATCGAACTGCTCGGCCGCGACTCGGTGACCATCAACTCCGGCGGCGAGAAGGTCTTCGCCGAAGAGGTCGAGGCGGCCATCGCGTCGCATCCCGCGGTGCGTGACGTGGTGGTCGCGGGCAGGCCCAGCGAGCGCTGGGGTCAGGAGGTCGTGGCCGTGGTCGCCGTCGACGACGGCGCGCAGGTCGACGCCGACGAGTTGATCCGCCACGCCGACGGTTCCATCGCACGGTACAAGCTGCCGAAGGCCGTCGTGTTCCGACCTGCCATCGAACGCAGCCCGGCGGGCAAGGCCGACTATCGGTGGGCCCGCGAGCAGGCGCTCAGCGAAACTTCCTGAGCCGGTTTTTGGTTCGGCTGCGGGCGCGCCACAGCGCCAGGTCGGCGCTCACCCGCATCGATCCGGTGAACGGCAGGGCCGCGCGCCCGGTGATGCTGAACGGCAGATCGGTTCCGACTACGGTGCGGTGGTGGCTGAACGCGTCGAACCCGGCCTTGCCGTGATAGGCGCCCATGCCGCTGCGCCCCACTCCCCCGAACGGCGCGGACGACGGGATCATGTGGGCGGCAAAGTCATTGCGCGCCACGCCACCGCTGCGCGTGTGGTCGACGAAATGCCGGAAGTCGGCGTCATCGGGACCGAACCAGTAGGCCACCAGGGGTGACGGTCGTGAGTTGATGTAGTCGATCGTGGACGCGAGCGACGAATAACCGCGCACCGCGAGCACCGGGCCGAAGACCTCCTCGTCGTTGATGCGCATCCGGTCGTCGACATCGCGGATGATGGTCGGCGGGATCTTGCGGGTCACCGGGTCGGGAAGGACCTCGCCGACCGGCACGATCGACTCGACCCGGGCGCCGCGAGCTCGTGCGTCTGCGATGAGCCCGACGACGCGGTCGAAGTTGGACCGGTTGGCCGACGAGCAGTAGTCGGGATTGTCGGTGATGGTGGGAAACATCCGGCGCAGCGTGCCGCGGGCCACCTCGACGAATTCGTCGACATGGCGGTCCGGGACGAACACGTAGTCGGGGCAGACGCACACCTGCCCGCCGTTGACCATGCGCGCCTGGGCTATTCGTGTCGCGGCCCGGGTGATATCGGCCCCCGGCGCGACGACCACCGGGTTCTTGCCGCCGAGTTCGAGCGTCACCGGCACGAGGTTCGCGGCGGCCGCCCGGCCCACCACAGCGCCGATCGCGGGTGATCCGGTGAAGAACAGGTGATCGAACGGCAGAGCGGAGAACTCGGCGGCTAGCTCAGGGCCACCGGTGATGACAGCGAGTTCGCGTTGGTCGAAGTAGCGCGGTGCGAGATCGGCCATCGCCTCCGCCGTGCGTGGGGTGACCTCCGACATCTTGATCATCACGCGGTTGCCCGCCGCGAACGCGGCGGCTGCGGGCAGCACCGTCAACTGGACCGGGAAATTCCACGGACCGATGACGCCGACCACGCCGACCGGTGAGGGCACCACCTCGGCGCGTAACCCGGCCAGACGCGCCGCGCGCATGAGCCGGGTCGAGCGCATCCACCGCGGCAGGTTCGATCTGGTGTGCTCGATCACCGAGATCATGCCGAGGATCTCGGCGAAGAACGCCGCCGACCGTGACCGTGTCCCGTAGTCGGACGCGGTCGCCGTGACGAAATCCTCCGCGTTGTCGAGCACCATCGCGAGCAGGCGGTCGATGCGGTTGCGCCGCAGCGCGATATCGGGCGGCCCGTCGTCGAGAAAGGAGCGGCGCTGCGCCGTCAGCACGTCGGCCGTTCCGCCCTGCCGGGAATGCTTTTCCGCGCGTTGGTCGATCGTGCTCATCGATTCGCCTCCCTCTCGGCGTGTGACGCGCCGGCCACCGCGCAGACCGGCCCGTACTCCTCCGGTGAGGCCAACGGTAACAGAGTTGTTTACACTCACCCCCGCTGTCGTAACTCCGGTGAGGAGGCCGACCTCCGGTGCACTCCGAGAAATCGGGCCATCCCAATACATATACTGTAACCTTTACGGTAATATGCCCTGAACGGGAAGGGGTACGCGGTGGACAGTCGGATACGGGACGACCCAGCGGTCGACACGGCCGCTCTGCTACGTGACCCGTACCCGATCTTCGCGCGGTACCGCGCCCAGGCAGGCGTGTTCCGGGGGTCGGTCATGGACTGGTCGAAGACGCCGAAAGAGCTCATGCCGGAACATCAGTACGCGGCGATGTCGTTCGATGCGGTCAACACGGTCTTCCGGGACGGCAAGACGTTCAACTCGAAGATCTACGACAGCACCATCGGCTTGTTCATCGGTCCGAGCATCCTGGCGATGGAAGGCAAGACACACCGCGATCACCGCAACCTGGTGTCGGCGGCGTTCAAGTCGAAGTCGTTGGCGCGCTGGGAACCCGAGATCGCGCGTCCCATCTGTGAGGCCCTCGTCGACGAGTTCGTCGACACGGGCAGCGCTGATCTGGTCCGCGACTACACCTTCGAGTTCCCCACCCGGGTGATCTCGAAGCTCCTCGGACTACCCGAGGAGGACCTGCCGTGGTTCCGTCGGCGTGCCGTCGAACTCATCTCCTACAGCGTGAAGTACAAACGCGCCTTCGAGGCGTCGGCGGCCCTCAAGGACTACTTTCTCGACCAGATCGAGCGGCGCCGCTCGAGGCCCACCGAGGACATCATCGGCGACCTGGTTACCGCCGAGATCGATGGTGAGAAACTCACCGACGAGGCCATCTACTCGTTCCTTCGGCTGCTGCTGCCCGCGGGATTGGAGACCACCTACCGGTCGTCGGGAAATCTCCTGTATCTGCTTCTCACCCACCCCGATCAGTTCGCGGCGGTGCAGAACGACCACGACCTCATCGGGGCCGCCATCGAGGAAGGCCTGCGTTACGAGACACCGCTGACCACGGTGCAGCGCTCAGCCACCAAGGACACCGAACTCGAAGGTGTACAGATTCCGGCGGGCGCGGTGATCGACGTGTGCATCGGATCGGCCAACCGCGACGAGAACCGGTGGGAACGTCCCGAGGAGTTCGACATCTTCCGTAAACGCATACCGCACATCACGTTCGCCGCGGGTGAGCACACGTGCATGGGTTTGCACCTGGCGCGCATGGAAACTCGTGTGGCGATGGAGACCCTGCTCAACCGTGTCACCGATCTTCGCCTGATCGCCGACGACGATCCGCACATCTTCGGCCAGCCATTCCGATCGCCGACCGCGATCCCGGTGACCTTCCGCCCGGCGGGCTGAGCATGGCCTCCCCCGCGACGGGCGGCGGACGTCCGCGCCGCGAACGCGGGTCGATCACCGTCGACGAGATCCTCAGCGGCGCCTTCGAGGTCGCCCGTGAGGTGTCCGTCGACAACCTCAGCATGCCGCAACTGGCCAAACATCTCGACGTGGGCGTCACCAGCATCTACTGGTACTTCCGCCGCAAGGACGATCTGCTCGACGCGATGACCGAACTCGCGCTGCGCGAGTACGACTTCGGGGTGTCGTCGATCGACGCCGGTTCCTGGCGCGAATCACTGCGCGCCCATGCCCACCGGATGCGCGACACCATTCAGCAGAACCCCATCCTGTGCGACCTGATCCTCATCCGGGGTACGGGCGGCACACCTGCAGCCCGCCACGCCCTGGAGAAGATCGAGCAACCGGTCGCGGCCCTGGTGCAGGCCGGCCTGAGCCCGCAGCAGGCCGTCCAGACCTATTCGGCGATCCAGGTGCTGGTCCGCAGCAGCGCGGTGCTGCACCGCTTGCAGAACCGCGCGTCGACCGTGCCCCTGCCCCGTGACCATTGGCAACAGGTGATCGATCCCCAGACCATGCCGCTGATCTCGTCGCTCACCGGCGACGGCTACCGGATCGGCGCGGCCGATACCGCCAACTTCGACCACATCCTCGACAGCATCCTCGAACGTGCGGAGCACCTCACCGCGTCGCCGCGAGATTCGTCCCCGCGAGCAGACACAATCTTGCGCGAAAATCACTGAAAAAGAGCAGTTCTGTGTCTGCTCGCGGAAAACTCACGTCCGGGGCCGGCGCCATCCGATGGTCTTGGTCTCGGTGTACTGTGCGAACCCCTCGATACCGCACTGCCGCCCGACACCGCTGTTCTTGTAACCACCGAATGGCGCGTCGGCCCCGTAGTACATGCCGCCGTTGACCCCGATCGCGCCGGTGCGGATTCGCCGCGCGATCCCCATCGCACGTTCCGGCGACGCCGAGAGCACCGCACCGGCAAGGCCGAAGGCCGTGTCGTTGGCGAGTCGTACAGCCTCGTCGTCATCGTCGAACGGGACCATCACCAGCACCGGACCGAACACCTCTTCCTGCGCGATCGCCGAACGCGGATCGGCGCCGACTATCACCGTCGGGGCCACGTAGTGACCACCGGCCAGGTGCTCGGGCAGGCCTTCGGCTTCCCCTCCCCCGACGACGGTCTCGGCGCCGTCGCGGCGGGCACGCTCACACGCATCGAGCACGCGCTGCTTGGCGGCCGCACTGATGACGGGGCCCACGAGCGTGGTCGGCAGGGCCGGGTCACCCACGGGTATGCCCGCGAACGCCATCGCCACATTGGCGACGGCCTCGTCGAACAGGCTGCGGTGCACCAGCATCCGCGTGTTGGCCGCGCACGCCTGCCCGGCGTGCACACAGGCACCGATTGCTCCGGGGATGATGTGTGCCGGTTTGGCGTCGTCGAGCACGATCATCGCCGACTTGCCGCCGAGTTCGAGAAACGTGCGCTTCATGGTGTCCGCACCCACCCGCATGAGGTGCTTGCCCACGGCGGTCGATCCGGTGAACGACACCATGTCCACCCGCGGGTCGGTACCCAGCAGCGCCGCCACCCCGTTGGACGGGGTAGGTACGACGTTGACGACGCCGGGCGGCATGTCGGTGCGCTCTACGATCAGCCGGCCGAGCCGTGTGGCGTTCCACGGCGTGTTCGGGTCCGGTTTGAGCACAACGGTGTTCCCCGCGGCCAATGCGGGTCCGAGCTTGTTGAGGATGACCTCGATCGGGAAGTTCGACGGCGTGATCGCCGCGACCACACCAACGGGCTCCTTGACCACCGTGCGCGCGTTGCGTTCACCGAAAAGTCCACCGCCGTCGAGTTCGCGTTCCCATTCGAATTCGTCGATCAGCCGCGCCGGGTAGCGCAGCGCCTCGGCCAGCGGCCAGTCCAACTGGGCGTTCTGGGTCGTCATCGCCGGGCAGCCGACCTCGGCGATCAATTCCTCACGCAGATCCTCTTTCTCGGCTTCGAGAGCATCCTGCAGCTGCAGCAGCACCTTCTGGCGCCGCACGCGGTCGGTCGACCAGTCGGTCTCGTCGAACGCGCACCGCGCCGCGCCGATCGCCGCGTCCATGTCACCCGCCGATGCGGCCGATGTGGTGCCGAGCACCGATCCCGTTGCCGGGCTGATGTTCTCGAAATCTACTGCAGCAGCGACGAGTTCACCGTCGATAAGCATCCTCTTCTCGGCCCGTGCGGCCGCACGACGGCCGATCTCGACGCTGTCGGCAGCGGCCACGACGTCACTCACCCAGAACTCCCACCCGCCGCGACGCCGACACTCTCGCAGTGGAGGTGACAGGTTTCGACTTCCACCGGCACCCCGGTGAGCCACGACATGCCCGCCAGGGCTTCCACGTCGCGCGGGTCGCTGGACATCAGTTCGTTGACGTTCGCCCCGCCCGCACGGTTCGCGATCCGCCAACCACCACTTCCGTTGTGGCCCCAGCCGTGTGGTATCGCGACCGTTCCGCGGACGAGGTCGGTGGTGAGCGATACGGCGATGTCGATCTGCCCAAAGGGTGACCGCACACGCACCACGTCACCGTCACGCACCCCGCGCGCCGCGGCATCGTCGGCGTGCAGGAACGCCCGCTGGATGCGCTGGCCACGCATGAGCAGCGGCGCGTTGTGCATCCACGAGTTCTCCGAACGCGGTTCGCGCATACCGATCATCCGCAGGCCGAAGCCATCCGGGTTGCGGCGTCGCGTCAGCGCGGTGATCTCGGTGGCGATGTCGGCGTGCTCGAGGCGTACCCGGCCCTTCGGGTACACCACGACCTCGCCGAGGACACCGGTGCGCACGTGCGGTGCCACGATCACACCGTGCGGGTGCTCCTCGGCGAGCTTGCGGAACGTCAGTCCGTCGCGGCGCAGGCCGAACCGGTCGCCACCGTCGGCCATGCGGATCATGCCGTCGATCAGCGGCCGCGGGTTCAGCCGTCTGCCTCGTCGCCCGGCAAGCTTCTGCGCACACCGCAGCATTGCGAACACCGGTGTGCGCACCGACATCCGGCCGATCAGGTCCACGACGATGTCCCACTCGGTGCGCACCTGCCCTCTGGGCGCCACCATGGCCTCGGTTGCCTGTCGGAACGGGGTGGCCTGGAACATCTGGAAGGTGACGGCGAAGTCGTCGCGCTCGTACATCGTGGTCACGGGCAGGACATAGTCACAGTGTGCCGTGGTCTCGTTGACGTAGAGGTCCAGCCCGACGGTCAACTCCGCGGCGTCGAGCGCCTCGGCCAACTCGGGCCCGTTGGGCACCGAGAGCACCGGGTTGCCCGCGCCGATGAACATCGCCTTGACCTGACGGCGACCGGGCGTGGTGATCTCCTTGGCCATCAGCGCCGCGGGTTCAGCCCCGATCACCGACTTGAACCCGCCTACACGTGTGCGCCTGGTGCGGTAGCTGCGGCGCAGCGAAGCGCCCATCGCCATCGAGCCCCACCGCTGACCGGGCATCCCCAGTGTGCTGAACACACTTCCGCCGGGCACGTCGAGATTGCCCGCGACGATGTTGACCGCGTCGACGAGGTAGGTGGTCAGGGTGCCGTGGCGCCCGACGCACGTGCCGAGCCTGCCGTAGACCGCCGCGCGGGCAGTGCCGGCCAGGTCGCGGGCCAGCGCCCGAAGGGTTTCCGGCTCCACACCCGTGTGCGCGCGGGTGGACTCCGGTGTGAACGGCGCACTCTGTCGCCGCAGCCAGTCCAGTCCGTCGGCCTGGGTCGCAGCGCGCGGAGCAACGAGGTTCTCGTCGAACATCACCTGCAGCAGCGACAGCAGGAAGTACGCGTCGGTGTCGGGGACGATGCCGAGCCACTCGAACTGCGCGGCCGTCTCGCTGCGGCGGGGGTCGACGACCACGACGCGCCCACCACGCTTGACGATGTCGTGCATGCGGTCCTTGAGGCGCGGCGCGGTCAGGAAACTCCCATGCGAGACCACGGGATTGGCGCCGATCATCACGAGCAGATCGGTACGCATCACATCCGGGATCGGCACCGGGAACGGCGCACCGTAGAGGAACTGATTGGCGAGCAACCGGCTGCTGGTGTCCTGTGTCGACGAGCTGAAGAAGTGGCTGTCACCTCCGATGCCCTTGGCGAATGCCATCGCCGCGAACAGGTGTGAGTAGCTGAAGGCCGCGGGGTTGCCCATGTACCAGGCCACCGCGCCGGAGCCGTGCCTGCGGTGAATACCGCTGAGCCGGTGCGCGATGTCGTCGAGTGCCTCGTCCCAGCCGACCGGTTCGAAGCCGTCGAGAACATCGGTTCGGTTGCCCGGCCGTTTCGCGTCGGCGCGCCGGCGCAGCGGTGTGGTGATGCGGTCCGGGTCATTGACCACCTCGGCGAACGCGATGCCTTTCTGGCACGCGAAGCCGGCCGACAGCGGATGGTCCCTGTCGGGTCGCAGCGCGGTGAGCCTGCCGTCCTCGACCGTGGCGATCATTCCGCACAGCGGTTCGCAGATCCGGCAGAACGTCACCTTGTGCTCAGGCTTGTGGCCGGCTCCGCTCTCGATCACCACAACCACGTTACTGTAAGAGTTACAGTTGCTATACCCTTTTGGTTCGACGGCTCGTGTGACGAGACTTTTCGCGGAAGGACGGCGCCATGCAGGACGGCACAGTGCCATTGGGCCGGACCGACGAAATCACCTTCACTTGCACATCGGGAAGGGGCTGAAACGTGTCCCACGACGTAGCGATCATCGGGGTCGGCATTCACCCGTTCGGCCGGTTCGAGGGCAAGACCGCGATGCAGATGGGCGTCGACGCGATCTTCGCGGCGGTCGCCGATGCCGGGGTTGACTGGAAGGACATCGGCGCCGCCACCGGCGGCAGCTGGACCGTCGCCAACCCGGACGCGATCGTCGGCATGGTAGGGCTCTCGGGCATCCCGTTCACCAACGTGTTCAACGCGTGCGCGACGGCCGCGAGCGCCACCAAGGTGTGCGCCGACGGCATCCGCCTCGGCGACTACGACATCGGCATCGCCGTCGGCCTGGACAAGCATCCCCGCGGGGCGTTCACCGAGGATCCCGCGCTCGTCGGCATGCCCAAGTGGTACGCCGAGAACGGTCAGTACCTCACCACGCAGTTCTTCGGCATGAAGGCCAACCGGTATCTGCACGACCACAACATCTCCCGGCGCACCCTGGCCAGGGTCGCGGCCAAGAACTTCCGCAACGGCGCACTCAATCCGAATGCCTTCCGGCGCAAACCGATCAGCGAGGACGACATCCTCAACTCGACCATGCTGAACTATCCGCTCACGCAGTACATGTTCTGCGCACCGGACGAAGGTGCGGCCGCGGTGGTGATGTGCCGGGCCGACATCGCCCACCGCTACACCGACAAACCCGTGTACCTCAAGGCCGTCGAGGTGCGGACCCGCCGCTACGGCGCCTACGAGGTGAACACGACGTGCGCACCGGTCGAGGAGGATGTCGCGCCGACGGTCTATGCGGCTCGCGCGGCGTTCGAAAAGGCCGGGGTGGCGCCGGAAGACGTCGACGTGATCCAGCTGCAGGACACCGATGCGGGCGCCGAGATCATCCACATGGCCGAGTGCGGGTTCTGCGCGCACGGCGACCAGGAGAAGCTGCTCGCCGACGGCGCCACCGAGATCGGCGGGTCGCTGCCGGTCAACACCGACGGCGGGCTGATCGCCAACGGCGAGCCGATCGGCGCGTCCGGTCTGCGCCAGATCCACGAACTGGTGCGCCAATTGCGCGGCGAGGCCGGTGACCGCCAGGTGCCCGGCGAACCGAAGGTCGGATTCGCCCAGCTCTACGGCGCGCCAGGCACCGCGGGCGCCACGATTCTCACTCGCTGAACTTCCATGCCAGCAGACGCAAACCTGCCCTCTTTCGAAAGAAAAATGCGCAGTTTCGCGTCTGCTCGCGCAAGAAAAAAGGAACCGACCGACATGACCGAGCAGTTCACGGACGCACCGATCTTCGATGCCGATCAGCACATGTACGAGACGGCCGAGGCACTCACCAAGTTCCTCCCCGAGAGGTACCGGCGGGCCGTGCAGTACGCGCAGATCGGCCGTCAGACTCGTGTGGTGATCAACAACCGGGTCACGGACTTCATCCCCAACCCCACGTTCGAGCGGGTCGCCGCGCCGGGTGCCCACGAGAAGTTCTTCGCCGGTGAGAACACCGAGGGGTTGACGCTGCGCGAGATGCAGGGCAAGCCGATCGAGGCACCCGCGGCGACGCGAAACCCCGAGGACCGCATCGCAGAACTCGACCGCCAAGGCGTCGTCGAGGCCCTCATCTACCCGACGCTGGGCAGTCTGGTCGAGCATTCCAGCGCCGATGATCCGCAGCTGACCCTGGCGATCATCCACGCGCTCAATGAGTGGATCCTGGAGCACTGGACGTTCAACTACGCCGACCGGCTGTTCACCACGCCGATCATCAACCTGTCGGAAGTCGAGGCTGCACAACGGGAACTGGCCTGGATCCTGGAGCACGGCGCCAAGGCCGCGCTGATCAAACCCGGGCCGGTCAACGGTCTGCACGGCTGGCGCTCACCCGCGCTGCCCGAGTTCGACCCGTTCTGGCGCGACGTCGAGGCGGCCGGGCTGCCGATCGTGCTGCACGCAAGTTTCCCGCCGCTCGACGACTACATCAACAAGTGGGAACCCGCTCACACGCAGAACTTCATGACGCAGAGTGCCTTCCGTTGGATGGTGCTGGGGCACCGCGAGATCGCGGACATGCTCACCGCGCTGATCTGCCACGGCACGCTCACCAGGTTCCCCAGGCTGCGCATCGCCAGCGTCGAGAACGGCAGCAGCTGGATCTTCCCGCTGTTCCGCGATTTCGCCGACCTGTACAAGAAGATGCCGCAAAACTTCCCAGAACACCCGCACGACGTGTTCCGGCGCAACATCTGGGTCAGCCCGTTCTGGGAGGGCTGTGTCGCCGACGTCGTCGAGACGGTCGGATGGGACAAGGTGTTGTTCGGCTCGGACTATCCGCATCCCGAAGGTCTGGCGGAGCCGAAGGGTTTCTGGAAGTACGCCGAGGGCATGGACATCCGCCGCACCTACGATTTCATGGGTGACAACGCGCGACGGTTCATGGGTCTGCCGATCGCCAACCCCGATCCCGACGCGGTCAAACCGCCGGCACTCACGGCGTCTTCGTAGAGTTCTCTGCCGAGCAGGGCTCTAGGAGGCCCTGGCTTTGGGCGGCGAGTAGTTGGGCTTGCCGAGACCCAGCACGTGCTGGGCGATCATGTTGCGGAACACCTCGAGCGTGCCGCCGTAGATGCCGACGAGCGGCGCGAAGCGGTAGATGTACTCGCTGCGGTCGTCGGCTCCCCCGTCTGCCCCCATCGGCAGCGCGGACACCGATCCGGCGATGTCCATGAGATCCGGCGAGATGTCGCGCATGGTCTGTGCCATCGCGACGCGGCCGAAGATGCTGGGGGTGGACAGCGACGCCTCGAGCCGGGCGAAGCTGCGCCCCAGCCGATATGCGACCGAGCCGTCATCGACGGGTGAGCGGCCGGCGGCGTCACGCGTGCCGACCAGCGCGGCGACGTTGTCGGCGGCGTGGGCCATGAATGTCGCCTGGTGCGTCATGATCGCCACGTCGTCGAGGCCGTCGTGGGCCGCGGCCACCGCGCCGTGCTCGGCGTCGAGCGGTTCACGCACCACCGACCAACCGCCGTTGACCTCACCGAGGCGGTACTTGTCGTCGACACGCACGTCGGAGTAGTAGACGATGTTGGTGCGGTCACCGTCGACGGTGCGGATGCCCTGGATCTCGATGCCCGGGGTGTCCAGCGGCACCAGGAACATGGTGAGGCTCTTGTGTTTCGGGGCGTCCGGGTCGGTGTTGGTGATCAGGAAGACGTACTGGCAGTTGTGGGCACCTGTGGTGAACATCTTGGAGCCGTTTATCACCCACTGGTCGCCGTCCCGCACCGCGCGGGTCTTGCACGTCGCAACGTCCGAGCCGCCCTCGGGTTCGGTGTAACCCAGACACATCCGCACGGTGCCGTCGAACACTCCGCGCAGCACGTCGTCGCGGATCTCGGGTGAGGCGAACTTGGCGACCGACCGGGCGATCATGATGGTGGTGCCCCATGTCACCCACGGCACCTCGGCGCGGCGCCGCTCCAGCGCCCAAATGCGCCGCTGAACGCGGGTGAACCCGCCGTCCTGCTCGGATTTGAATTCGCGCTCCAGGTATCCGGCCTGCCCGAGCGCCAGGTGCACGCCCTCGTCGAAGTTGTCACCGGTTTCGCGGTCGCGCCGGATGACGTCCTCGGTGACGATCTGCGCCAGGAACGCGCGCAGTTCCTCGCGGAACGCCGCGTCCTCGGATGAGAGCTCAACGTGTGAAAAGTCCATGTGGGCTTCCTGTTCGACCTGCGTCCTAGACCTGAGCGGCTTCGCGCGTGGCGACGATGTCGGCGATGTGCACTGCCGTCGCCCCCGGATCGCCGCCGGCCAGCGGCCAGCCCCGCGCCCGCACCAGGTAGGCCGTCGCGGCGGCCTCGGCCGACACCCCCAGCCCACCCTGGATGTGCACGGCCATGGTCGCGGCCTTCGCGGCCTCCTCGGCCATGAAAACGAAGGCCGACGGCGCGAGCTCGGGGCGTTCGTCGGGCTCGTTGTCCAGGAACCACGCGGCCCGGTGCGACAGGCCGCGACCGCTGCAGACCGTGATCGCCATGTTGGCCAGGGGGTGCGAGATGGCCTGCAGCGTGGATATCGGGACACCCAGTGTGTAACGGGTTTTCGCGAACTCGGCCGCGATGGTCATGGTCTCCTCGACCAGCCCCACCAACGCCGCTGCGGTCAGCAGCCGCCACTCGTCGAGGGCACGCTGATGGTGCGCGAGCGCTTGGGGCCCGCTGCCCAGGACGACGCGGTGGTCGGCGGCGGCCGGGTCGACCCACGCCATCGGCAGCTTTCCGATGTTGTCTACCTTGGTTGGACGCGTCGAGAAGCTCAGCTGCACCACGTCGTCGCCGTCGCGGATGACGATGTGGTCGGCGATCGACGCGGACCCGATCAGCCGGGAACCGGTGGGCGGCACCTGCTGTGCGTCGAATCCGACCAAGTGTGTGCCGTCGAGGATCTCCGACCTCGGAGGCAGTGCGCCGAGCCGATCCAGCAGCCGGGCGGCGACGACGTGGTCGATCCACGGCACGGGCGCCAGCGCCCGCCCGATCTCCTCGGCGACCAGCGTCAGGTCGACCAGGGTCGCGCCGTCACCGCCGACGGACTCCGGCAGCGCCATCGTGGTGGCCCCCATCGCGCACAGCCGTTCCCACAGGCTCTTGTCGAATCCTGTTGCCTCGGCAGCGCGTACGGCCTCTATCGAGCAGTGGGTCTTGAAGAACTGCCGGTATGCGTTCTGCAGGTCGATGTGATCCTCGGACAGGCTGTAGTCGAGCCTGCGCAGTTCGTAACGATCCATGGCCTCAGAACTCCTGTGGTTGGCGACCGCCGAAGAAGAACTCCGCGGCGTTGTGGTAGAGGTAGTTGTCGAGTACGTCGGGCGGCAGATCCAGCGCGCGCGCCTCGGGGACCACGCGGTTCATCCGCAGCACCGGGAAATCGGAGGCGAAGATGATCTTGTCCGGGCCGCGCGTGCGCATGTAGTGCAACAGGCTCTCCGGCAGCCGTTTCGGTGACCACGCGGAGGTCATCAGCCGCAGGTTCTTGTACTTGATCAGCATGCGGATGGCTATGTCCCACCATGGATCGGCGCCGTGGATCATGCACAGCCTCAGTTCGGGGAACCGCACGCACACCCGGTCCAGGTGGATGGGGTTCTGCACCTCACCGGGAATCGGCGGCCCGGGCAGGCCGGTGTTGACGCACAGCGGCAGGTCCAGTTCGGCGCACTTGGTGTACAGCGGGTAGTACACGGCGTCGCTGGGCGGATACTGGCCGTCGCCCCAGAAGCTCGGCCCCACAACCGCGTACGCGACAGGCAGGTCGCGGACCGCGGCGGCCAACTCGCGCAGCGACGGGATGGGGCGCAGCAGATTCACCCCGCCCATCGCGAGGGCGAACCGTTCGGGGTGGGCCTCCACGAACTTGCGTGCCGTGACCGACGGCTTGGTGAGGTTGTCCATGAGGATCGCGCGTTCGACGCCGTTGGCGTCCATCTCCTCGAGCAGTGCGCCGAGGTCGATCGGGTCGTACATCGACTTCGGGCCCTTGAAGTAGTCGTCGCGGACCTTGGTCATGAACGCAGGCTGATTCTGCGTCTCACCGAAGTGCACGTTGGCCAGGCAGTCGATGGCCCGCCCCGCCGGTGATTCCGTCATGCCATCTCCACCCGTTGCGCGGCATGGGCTTTCGCCCACCGGTAGTCGGCCTTCCCGTTCCCCAGCCTGCGGACCTGTTCGACGAACATCACGTCCTTGGGCGTCTTGAACCGTGCCAGCCGCGTCGAGCAGTGCTCGCGCAGTGCCTCGCCCGTCACGTCATGGTCCGAACCGTGGTTGTCCCGCAACGCCACGATCGCCACGATCTCCTCACCCCAGCGTTCACTGGGTCTGCCGACCACCAGCGCGTCGGCGACCGCGGCGTGGGCCCGCAGCACTTCTTCGACCTCTTCGACGAACACCTTCTCGCCGCCGGTGTTGACCACGAGCGAGTCACGGCCGTACAGGCGCAGGGTGCCGTCGGCCTCCAACGCAGCGCGGTCGCCGGAGACGACGACCCGTTGCCCCTCGACCTCGGGGAAGGTGTTGGCGGTGGCGGCCTCATCGTCGAAGTAGCCCAACGGGATCCGGCCGTTGCGCGCGACCCAGCCCACACCCTGCTCCCCCGGCGTCAGAAACCGCGAGTGGTCCTCGGCCAGCACCAACCCGCCGGCCCGCAACTGGAACGTCTCGGCGTGGTTTCCCCGCTGACTGTGGCCGAAGCCCATGTTGCCGGTCTCCGACGATCCGAAGCCGTTGATCAGCGTGATCTGCGGGATGTGGTCCAACAGCGCCTGCTGATGTTTGAGGTTGGTGGCCGCGCCGCCGGTGCCGATCGCGAACAGCGACGACAGATCGTAGGTGCGGCGGCGAAGTTCCTCGACGATCGGCGCCGCGTACGCGTCGCCCACCATGGTCATCAGTCCGACCTTCTCGCGCTCGGCGGTCTCGAGCACCGCGCGTGGATCGAATCTCGGCTTGGTGTCGTGAAGTACGACGGTCTGCCCGGAGAGCAGACCCGAGAACGCCGTCCACAGGCCGGCGGCGTGCATGAGCGGCGACACCGCGAACCACGGTGGACCCGCGTTGGCGACCTTGGCGTGGATCTCGGATGCGTCGTCGTGGTCGGCGCCGTTCATCGATGACACGTAGATGTCGCCCTGGCGCCACATGACCGCCTTGGGCCTGCCGGTGGTGCCACCCGTGCAGATCATCAGCAAATCGTCGGGGGATGCGGGCGCCACACAGTCCGAACCACTTTGTGCCAGTGCGTCGTCGAGCGGGATCGCACCCGGTAGGTCGGGTCCGGGTCCGTCGTCGACGCAGATCAGCAGGCGCGCGCTCCGCGGCGGCAGCACGTCGGCGAATTTCGCTCCGAGGGAACGGTGGTACACCACGGCGCTGGGCCGCAGATGATCCAGCAGTTCGGCGACCTCGCGCGGCGAGTAGTAGTAGTTGACATTGACCGGCACGGTGCGCGCCTTGAGGCATCCGATCACCAGGTCCGGGTACTGGTCGTTGTGCATGATGAGCGCGACACGGTCCTGGCCGCACTCCCACCGGTTGAGCTCGCGGCGTTCGCGGTGCGCGCCCAGTCCTTGGCCGGCAAGGAAATTGGCGATCCGGCGTGTGCGGTCGGCGCCCTGCGCGAACGTTGTGCGGCGCGCGCCGCACACCGTCATCTCGCGGTCCGGAACGGCCTCGGCGATGGCGTCGACGACACCGCCTATCGTCCACTCGGGCATCGGCTACACCGAGGCGGCCAGGTGACGCGCGCCCGGCGCGGTGCGGTCGGGGTCGCCGAGCAGTTCCAGTGCGTTGTGCCGCATGACCCTACGGGTGTCCTCGTGGCTGAATTCGGGGAACTGTGGGATGTCGGCGGTGAAAGAGGTCGGATCCGCCAGGCCTTCCCCGTGCGGCCAGTCCGAGCCGAACAGTATCTTGTCCACGCCGATGGTGTCGGCGAGCAGCTTGACGTCGTCCTCGTAGTACGGCGCGATCCACACGTGGTTCTTGAGCTGCTCGACCGGATCTTCCTTGTAGTGGTACGGCGCGTTGTTGGCGGATTTCTTGAGCCGCTTGATGAGTCGGTAGACGAAGTACGACCCGTTCTCGATGCTGACGACTTTGAGTTTCGGATGCCGCGTGAACACCTGGTGCACGATCATCGAGGCGATGGTGTCGTGGATGGCGCGGTCGTCCATGATCACCATGTCCAGCGGGTCGCGCTTGCCGAAGCCCTTGAACACCCCGCTACCTCCCCACAGTGCGGGGATCGCCATGTACCCGGAGTCGGAAAGGTGGAACACCACGGGCACGCCGGCCTCGGCCAGGCGCGCCCACACCGGGTCGTGCACCGGGTCGCCCAGTGAGCGCGGGCGCACGAGTCCCGGCACCGGTGCGGGCCGCACGCAGACAAGCTTGGCGCCGCGGCCGAGCACGAATTCCACTTCCCCGACGGCCTTTTCGGGATCGGCCAGCGAGATGATCGGCGCGGCGATGATACGGCCGTCGGGACGGTCGAAGCCCCAGTCCTCGTCGAGCCACAGGTTGAAGGCGTGGATCGATGCCATGGTGGCGCCGATGTCGTGCTTGAGGCCCTCCTCGACACCGCACGCGAAGGTCGGCAGCATGAACACCGTCTCCAGGCGCTGGCGGTCCAGCACCGCCACCCGGGCATCGCGGTTCTGGTACTCGGGATGGTCGGTCAGGCGGTCGACCTTCATCAGCGACGCCGGATCGACGCCTTCGGGAACCTCGCCGCGGAACAGCAGATCCAGGCAGCCCGGTTCGATGATGGGGTCGAACGACGGGTTCGGGATGAAGTGGTTGACCACGCCGCCGAACACCGCGTACGTGCGCTTGCCGTCGGTCAGCATCTGCACTCCGCGGCTGCGGAACTCCTTGGGCAGGTGTCGTGTGAACGCATCCAGTGGTTCGTAGTAGTGGTTGTCGACGTCGACGGCCAGGTAGGGCAACCGTTCCGGGTCGGTGGTCATGGCGGTCCTTTGGTTTACTCGGCGGCGAGCGGCGGGAAGTTCGGTGGGCGTTTCTCGAAGAACGCGGTGATGCCCTCGATGAGGTCGGGACGCACCATCGATTCGTGCATGAGCGTCACGGCGCGGTCACTGACGTCGGTGACCACATCGGTCGCGTCGCCGTAGAGCTGACGCTTGATGACGGCCATCGACGCCGGTGAGCAGTTGCGCGCGAGGTCTTCGGCGTACTCCAGGGCGCGAGTCAGCAGGTTCTCGGGTTCGACGACTTCTTTGACCAGACCGAGCTGCAAGGCCTCCTCGGCGAGGAACGTCCGGCCTGACAGCAGCAGGTCCGCCGCGGCGCCCCAGCCCGCCAGGCGCGGCAGGATCCAGGTGATGCCGTACTCCCCGATGAGCCCGCGGCGCGGGAATGCGGTGGCGAACTTGGCTCCTGCCGCGGCGAATCGGATGTCGCACATCAACGCGTGGGTCAGACCGATGCCGACGCAGGCGCCGTTGATCGCGGCGATCACCGGCTTGCGCAGCGTGGTGAGGAAATGCGGGTGACGCTCGCCGACGATCTTGCTGACATCGGTGTCGCCGCTGATCGATTCGCCGAGCGAGGCCATTTCACCCATGTAGGCGCCGGCGCAGAACCCCCGCCCCGTGCCGGTCAGCACGATCGCCCGCACGGCCGGATCGGCCTCGGCGCGGTCGAAGCTCGCGTAGACACCGGCGGAGATGTCGGCGCCCCAGGAGTTGAGCCGCTCGGGGCGGTTGAGCGTGATCACCGCGACGCCGGCATCGTTGACCTCGTAGCGCACGGCATCGCTCGTGCCGGTTTCTGCGACGCTCACCGTGCGGGTACCCCCTGACGCTGCGAAGGCCGTTCGGGCATAGATACTGTATACCTATCGGTAGAGCATTCCGCAAGCCTCCGGACCATGTCGACACGGGGCCGTGAACTGGCCTTGACCTGCTACGACGTGCTCTTCAGGTGAAGTCACTGCCGCCGTCGACGTTGATGTTCGCACCGGTCATGTACGAGTTGCGCCTGGACGCCAGAAACGCTGCCACCGGCCCGATCTCACTCGGGAGACCGGCACGCGGCAGATGCGCGGGATGCCCGAAGTGCTCGTCGATGGCCGCCATCAACTGGTACGGATCGCTGCCGTCCACGCCGACCGATTCCGCCCAGCCCACCAACGCCTCCGACGAGATGCTGCCCGGCGAGACGACGTTCACCATGATCTCGTCCTTGGCCAGCAGCAGGGACAGGTTCTTCGAGACGCTGTTCACCGCGGCCTTGGCGGCCGTGTAGGCGGGCAGTCTGGTGCTCTGCCGCTGCGTGGAGTGCGCTGAGAAGTTGACGATGCGCGCCCACTCGGCCTTGCGCAGCAGCGGCAGTGCGGCCCGGACGCACCGCACCATGCCCATCACGCCCGCGTCGAACGCCTCCTGCCACTGCCCGTCGGTGAGCTCCTCGAAATCGCCTGCGGCGCCGGGGCCGACGGTGTTGATCAGGACGTTGAGCTCGCCGTCCCACCGTTCACCGATCTCGGCGAACGCGCGCTCGACTTGCTCGGCATCACCGGTGTCGGCGACGATCGCGATGGCGTCAGGGCTGCCGCGGCGCGCGAGATCCGATGCCGCGGTCTCCAGGACGTCTTTCGACCGCCCGATGACGGCGACGCGGGCACCGTCATCGGCCAGGCATTGCGCCGTCGCGAATCCCATACCGCGGCCACCACCGACGACTGCGGCGGCCGCGCCTCCGAACCCGAGATCCATCGCGGTGGGTCAGGAACCTGTCCAGTTGGGTTTGCGTTTCTCGGCGAACGCAGTGGCGCCTTCGATCGCGTCCTTCGACGAGAAGACCGGCCCGATCAACTCACCCTGTTTCTTCCACATCTCGGCCTCCGACCACTCGGCCGACTTGACGATCACCTCCTTGGTGACCGCGACGGCCAGTGGGCCGTTGGCGGTGATGCGCTCGGCGAGCTCGAGGGCACCGGCCAGCGCCTCTCCTGGCTCGGTCAGCTTGTTGACGAAGCCCCAGGCGGCAGCCTCCTCGGCGGTGAAGTTGTCACCGGTCAGCGCGAGCTCGAGCGCCTTCTGGTACGGGATGCGCTTGGGCAGCCGCAGCAGACCGCCGCCCGCGGCGACCAGTCCGCGCTTCACCTCGGGGATGCCGAACTTCGCGGTCCTGCTCGCCACGACGAGGTCGGTGGCCAGCACGATCTCGGTGCCTCCCGCCAGCGCGTAGCCTTCCACCGCGGCGATGAGCGGTTTGCGGGGCGGCTTCTCGGTGAAGCCGATTCCGCGGCCCGGCACGTGCGGCAGCTCACCGGAGGCGAAACCCTTGAGATCCATACCGGCACAGAAGGTGCCACCCGCACCGGTGATGATGCCCACGGAAAGCTCTTGGGTGTCGTCGAGTTCGTCGACCGCCTCGGCAAGCCCCTTGGCCACCGCGAGATTGAACGCATTGCGCGCTTCCGGCCGGTTGATCGTGATGATGAGCGTCCGATCACGACGCTCCCTCAGGACTACTTCTTCTGACACCCTTGCCCCTTCAGCTCGTGGGCGAGCTCACCGACATTGACCCGGAAAAGCCTACTATAGGGATTACGGTAATCCGGTGATTCGGCGCCGACCGCTGTGAACGACAGGCCGGACGCCGGTGGAGAGCGGATCACAGGATGCCTACCGGTAAGGTTGACGGTGTTGTTACCCGACGACGCGCATGCATCGGCGCAGTTCAGGCGTCGGCCGACGGCATACTCGGCGCCATCGACCGGCCGCGCGCCGACGACATGAGCGGTATGGATTTTGATGGAGGTGCCCGCTGTGGCAAAGCAACCGGCCGCTGAGAAACGCCAACGGCGCGAACGCGGTTCCATCAATCCCGAAGACATCATCAAGGGCGCTTTCGAACTGGCCGAAAAGGTTTCGATCGACAATCTGAGCATGCCCCTGCTGGGCAAGCATCTCGGCGTCGGCGTCACAAGCATCTACTGGTACTTCCGCAAAAAGGATGATCTGCTCAACGCGATGACCGATCGCGCGCTGCGCGAATTCGTCGTCGCCACCCCCTACGTGGAGGCCAAGGACTGGCGCGAATCGCTGGCCAACCACGCGCGCACCATGCGGAAAGCCTTCATGGGCAACCCCATCCTGTGTGACCTCATCCTGATCCGCTCGGCGCTGAGCCCGCGCGCCGCGCGCGTCGGCGTACAGGAGGTCGAGTCCGCGATCGCCGGACTGGTAGAGGCGGGGCTGTCGGTCGAGGACGCGTTCGACACCTACTCGGCCGTGTCGGTCCACGTCCGCGGATCGGTTGTCCTGCACCGGCTCTACGAGAAAAACCGCGCCAACGACAACGCGCCCGGGGACTTCGAAGAGGCCATGGTGATCGACCCGGAGACCACGCCGCTGCTGGCGCAGGTCACCAGCGAGGGACATCGCATCGGTGCGGCCGACGAGCAGAACTTCGAGTACGGGCTGAAGTGCATCCTCGACCATGCCGCGCGGCTGATCGAGGAGAAGCCGGCCAAGAAGACGCGCCGGAAAGTCACCGCGGGCTGACGATCTGCGGATCTGTGTCCCCGGTCGCGGGCGACATGCTGCCGGGAACACAGAGCCATGTCCGTTAGACCTCGATGACGACCGCGCCGCCCTGCCCGCCGCCGGCACACATCGCGGCGACGCCGATGCCGCCGCCGCGGCGCTGCAGTTCGTAGACCAGGGTCGTGACCATGCGCGCGCCCGACGCCGCGATCGGATGCCCCAGGCTGCAGCCGCTGCCGTTGAAGTTCACCAGTTCCTCGTCGAGGCCGTACTCCTTGCACGCCGCGATCGGCACGGATGCGAACGCCTCGTTGATCTCCCACAGCGCGACGTCCGACGGCTTGAGCCCCGCGCGGTCCAGCACCTTGCCGATCACCCTGACGCCGCCCAGACCGGTGTCGCGCGGCGGGACACCGACGGCGCCCCATGCCCTCACGGTGGCCATGACGTTCAGGCCGTTGGCGGCGGCATACTCGCTGTCGACCACCGCGACGCCCGCCGCGGCGTCGTTGGTACCGCTGCTGTTGCCCGCCGTGATCGAGAAGCCCTCGATTTCGGGATGCAGAACCTTCAGGCCCGCGAGCTTCTCGACGGTCGTGTCGCGGCGGGGGTGCTCGTCGACGCTGAAGTCGATCACCGAACCGTCGAACTGGGTGACCTTGAGCGGCACGATTTCGTCGAGGAACTTGCCCGCGTCGATCGCCGCGATCGCGCGCTGATGCGACCGGGCCGCCCACGCGTCCATCTCCTCACGGCTGATGCCTGCGGCCTGCGCGGTGTTCCAGCCGACCGTGATCGACATGTCCTTGGTCGGCGCGTCCGGTGTCTCGACGTGCGTCGGCGGCATCCAGCGCTCTTCGAACTTCAGCTCTGGCCCGGGAATGCGCCAGTTCACCAGCGGGGTCATCGACAACGACTGCACGCCGCCGGCGATGAGCACACGTTCCATACCCGACCCGATCTGCGCGGCGGCGTTGCCGATCGCGGTGAGGCTGCCCGCGCAGTGCCGGTTGACCGACTGTCCCGGCACGTGCTGCAGACCCGTCGCGTCGGCCGCATAGCGGGCGAGATCGCCTCCGCCGTAATGGGACTCGGCGAAGATGATGTCATCGATGTCGGCCGGGTCGACGCCTGAGCGCCGCACGATCTCCGGCAGCACCGTGGTGATCAGCGTCTCCGGCGGGGTGTTGACCAGAGTTCCTTTGAAGGACCGCCCGATGGCCGTGCGGGCGGCACCGACGATGACGGGTTTGGGCATGATTTTCACCTTTACGATATCGAGTACTGATGTAACGTTAGCAGCTCACGGGCTCACTGTGGTTCCGGCACATGAAAATGCTGGTCACGCAGTCGGAAAGCCTCCTTGGTGCCGTGCTGGGCGCGGGTTTTGACGAAGTTGAACTCCCCCGGCGCGAACTGCAGGTTGGTGCCGTACGCGTGGAACAGGTAGCTGGCGACCTCTTCGCCCTGATACGCCTGACTCTGCTCGACCAGTCGGAACGCCTCCTTGGCGATCACGACACCGTCAGCGGGCATCTTTGCCGCCTTCTGCGCCCAGTACCGCGCACGGGCGGCGACCTGCGAACCGTCGCACGTCTCGGTGAAGATGCCGAGGTGCTCGATCGCGCCTGCCTCGATGACGTCGCCGGTGAGCAGCAGCCGGCGCGCCAGCACAGGCCCCAATCGGTGGAAGAACATGTGCAGACTGCCCAGCGCAGGCCCCAGGAAGCGTGTGGCGGGCATGCCGATGCGGGTGTCGCGCGCGATCACCGAGATGTCGGTCATCAGCGCCATCTCGAAACCGCCGCCCAGCGCGAAACCGCTGATCTCCCCCACGGTGACCTTCGGGAAGCCCATGAAGTTGTGGTAGAAGCCGAACGTCTTGCGGTCGACGGTGAGCCTGCGGCGCTGACTGGGCCGCGACTTAGGTTGTTCTTGTTCGGCTTTGCCGTTCTCAGCCTTCGAGCCATACCACCCGTAGGCGTTGTTCATGTCCGCCCCGGTACTGAACACGCCTTCGGCCCCGCGCAGCAGCACCACGGTCAGATCGTCGTCCTCGGCGACGATGTCGAGGTAGCGTGCCAGTTGATCCCGCATCGCGGCGTCATACGAGTTGCGTTGCTTCGGATTGTTGAGCGTGATGGTGGCTATGCGGTGGTCGTCGTCGACCTCGAACAGCACCCTGTCATCAGTCATTCGACATCAACCTCGCTTCAATGATTTGTCGATTCCCACCGCCGGCGCGTTGGGTACGTACTGCGCGGCATCGTCGAACCGTGCTTCTGCCGGTCGATCTCGGCCTGCTGATAGGGCATGGCCTCGGCGGCCCGGTCGCCACGTGCGGCGCACATGCCGGCGCAGATACGCGACATCTGCACCCCGCTTCCGGGCGCTGTTCCGCCGGAGGTCCTTTTTGGCTATCTTGTACAGGATAGTAACCGCATCGCCTACTGTATGAGCAACTGTATGGCTCTGGAAAGGCCTGGTCTGCTGGTGAGCGACGGTTCGGTGACCGTAACCCGCGATGGCGCCGTGCTGCGCATCGTGCTGGATCGACCCTCACGGCGGAACTCGTTGGACCACACCATGGTCAGCGAACTCGTGACAACCCTGACCGCGGCGGCGAGCGACGACTCGCTGCGGGCCGTGTCGCTCAGCGGCGCGGGCGAGCACTTCTGCACCGGCTCGGACTGGGTGGCCACCAACAGTTCGGGCCATCGGCCCCGCACGGGCGATCTGGTTCGGCGCGTCCCGCATGCCGCGCACCGCATCGTCGAACTCGTCGCGACGATCCAACTGCCGGTCGTGTGCACGGTGCGCGGCTGGGCCGTCGGTCTCGGTTGCAACCTCGCCCTGGCGGCCGATTTCACGGTCGCCGACGCCGACGCCACGTTCTGGGAACCGTTCCTGAGCCGCGGGTTCAGCCCGGACTCCGGGGCGACGTGGTTGCTCCCCCGCCTCGCCGGACTGACCCGGGCCAAGCAGATGCTGCTGCTCGGTGAGAAGGTGAGCGGAACCGAGGCCGCCGACTGGGGTCTGATCCACGGCGCGGTACCCGCGGCCGAGCTCGAGACCGCGGCCGACGATCTCATCGACCGGTTGGCGTCGGGTCCGACGGTCGCGATCGGGCTGGCCAAGCAGGCCATCGCGTTCGGGCAGCACGCCACGTTGACCCAGTCCATGAACCAGGAGCTGTCCAACCTCGAACTGTCCTGCCGCACCCACGATTTCAAGGAGGGCCTGGCGGCGTTCCGCGAGCGGCGTGATCCGGACTTCCAGGGCCGTTAGAAAGGAACCTCCCTTCCACCATGACGACCTACGACACCATCAAGTACGAGGTCAACGGGCACACGGCGACGATCACGCTGAACCGGCCCGAGGCTCTCAACGCGCTGTCGCCGCACATGATCGGCGAACTGCGCGCCGCGTATGCCGAGGCCGAGAGCGATGACGACATCTGGCTGACGGTCGTGACCGGCACGGGCCGCGCGTTCTGCACAGGCGCCGACGTCAAGGAGATCCCCGAGGACGGCAAGGTCGTCTACGAGCGGCCGTACCTGTCCACCTATGACCAGTGGGAGGCCCCGCAGGAGGGCACTCCCCCGTTCCGCACCATGGCCAAACCGGTCATCGTGGCGATCAACGGGATCTGCTGCGGCGCGGGACTGGACTGGGTCACCACGGGCGACATCGTCATCGCCTCGGACAAGGCGACGTTCTTCGATCCGCATGTGAGCATCGGCCTGGTCGCCGCGCGCGAGATGGTGCGGTTGGCCAGGGCGCTGCCGCGCTCGGTGGCGCTGCGGATGGCGTTGATGGGTAAGCACGAACGCATGACCGTCGAGCGTGCCTACGAACTCGGACTGATCACCGAGATCGTCGAACACGACAACCTGCTGCAACGCGCCCACGAGATCGCCGACATCGTGAACTCCAATGCGCCGCTGGCGGTCCGGGGAACCCGGTTGGCCATCCACAAGACCCTGGATCTGCCGCTGCACGACGGTGAGATCCTCGCCGAGACGTTCCGCGAGCGTGTGGTACGCACCGAGGATGCCCTCGAAGGGCCGTTGGCGTTCGTGGAGAAGCGTAAGCCCCTCTGGAAGTGCAGATGACCGAATACGAGACGGTGCTGCTCGACCTGGACCACGAGGTCCGGGTCGCCACCGTGACGCTGAACCGGCCCGAGAGCCTGAACTCGTTCAACCGCACCATGTGCGAGGAGATGCGGCAGATCTGGCACGTGATCAAGGGGGACGAGCAGATCAACGCGGTGGTGCTGCGCGCCGCGGGCGACCGTGCGTTCAGCGCGGGCCTCGATGTCAAGTCCAGGTACGGTCAGCCCGAGATCGTGTGGAACCACGAGGATCCCGGTGAGCTGCTCAGCCCCAAATGGCAGAAGATGTGGAAGCCGGTGGTGTGTGCGGTGCACGGCATGTGCACGGCGGGCGCGCTGTACTTCGTCAACGAGTCCGACGTCGTGATCTGCTCGTCGGACGCCACGTTCTTCGACTCCCATGTCAGCGCGGGACTGGTGTCCGCGCTCGAGCCGGTCGGGTTGATGCGGCGCGTCGGCCTCGGTGACACGTTGCGAATGGCGTTGATGGGCAACGACGAACGCGTGAGCGCGGACACGGCGCTGCGTATCGGTCTGGTGACCGAGGTGGTGCCCCGCGAACAGTTGTGGGCGCGTGCGCACCAGATCGCGTCGACCATCGCGACCAAACCCCCGACCGCCACACAGGGCACGGTGAGGGCGATCTGGGAATCGCTGGACCGGCCCTACCGGGCCGCGATGGACCAGGGCCTGATCTACACGCGCCTGGGCAACCCGATCGCGAAGGCCGAACTGGCCGACCGTCCCGTCCCCAAGACACCTCCGCGGATCAGGTGATGGCCCACCCGCTTTCACAGCGCATCGCCGATGTGCTCGATCTCGATCCGGACGCCGGCGCGATCCAGTTCGACGGCCAGTGGTCGCGCTGGGGCCAGATCGCGGCACTGGCCGGGCACATCGAGAAGATCACCGGACCGGCGCGAGTCGGCATCTTGCTGCGCAACCACCCGGTTCACGTCGCGGCGCTGCTGGGGGTGCTGGCCGCGGGCGGCACCGTCGTCGTCATCAACCCCGCACGCGGGGACGACCGGACCCGCGCCGACCTCGAGGCGCTGGCGTTGCCGGTCGTGGTGGGCTTGGCCGAGGACCTCGCCCATCTGATGCCTGCGCACAGCCCCCGGACCACGCGGGTCGCCATCGCCGGTCTCGACACCGAACCCGTGGTGACGGCCGCCGAGTCCCCAGCGACGGACGCGGGCGGGCCGGGGGCGGCGGTGTGGATGCTCACCAGCGGCACCACCGGCCCGCCCAAGCGGGTCGACCTCACCTACGACATGCTGGCCCGCAGCGTCATGGGCCGCGAGCCCGAGAAGTGCCCCGCACCAACCGAGTTGCGCCGCGGCGTCGCGATCGTGAACTCACCGCTGGTGCACGTGGGCGGGGTCTTCCGGGTGCTGCTGTGCATCGCCGAGGCCAGACCCTTCGTCCTGCTGCCCAAGTTCGAGCTGCAACGGTGGGCGGCAGCCGTGCGCGAGCACCGACCGCGCGCGGTGTCCCTGGTGCCCGCGGCCCTGCGCACGGTGCTGCATTCCGACCTCACCCGTGAGGATCTCGCCGGTGTGCGGGTCGTGACCTCGGGAACCGCGCCGTTGTCGGCCGACGACGCCGACGCGTTCACCGAGAAGTTCGGCATCCCGGTGCTGACGTCGTATGCGGCCACCGAATTCGGCGGCGGTGTCGCCGGCTGGACCCTGCCCGACCACGGGAAGTACTGGAAGGACAAGCGCGGCAGTGTCGGACGGGCCAACCCCGGTGCGCAACTGCGGGTGGTCGACGAGAACGGCGCACCACTCGGTCCGGACGAACCGGGCCTGCTGGAGGTGATTCCCGCGCAGATGGGTCCGGGATCACCATGGATGCGCACCACCGACCTCGCGCGGATCGACGCCGACGGGTTCCTCTGGGTCCTGGGGCGCGCCGATCAGGCGATCATCCGCGGCGGGTTCAAGGTCATGCCGGACGACGTCCGCGCGGCGCTGGAGAGTCATCCGGCCGTCCTCGGCGCGTCGGTGATCGGCGTGGCCGACGAGCGTCTGGGCGAAACACCGGTGGCCATGGTGGAATTGCGCGGACCGGCCACCCCGGACGAACTTGCCGGGTATCTGCAGGGCCGGCTGGCGCGCTACGAGATCCCCACCCGGATCACGATCGTCGACGCGATCCCCCGCACCCCCTCCGGCAAGGCCGACCTGCGCGCGGTCCGTGACCATCTCGAATCCGGTGGCTGAGACCCTGGTCGAACTCCTCGAGGGTCTTCGCGACCGCGGAGACCACACACTGCTGGTGTGCGACGACGAGCGACTCACCTACGCAGACGCCGAACATCGGTCCGCGCGGCTCGCCGACGCGTTGATCGCGCTGGGCGCGGGCAAAGGCACCCACGTCGGGGTCCTGTACCCCAACGGCGCTGATTTCGTCGTCGCCATGTTGGCCGTGGCCCGCGTCGGCGCAGTGGTGGTGCCGTTCTCGACGTTCCTCACCGAAGCGGAGTTGCGGGTCCAGTTACTCGACAGCGACGTCTCGATCATGTTGTCGGCGAGGTCGTTCCGCAGTCACGACTACGTGGGGTCGATCTCGCGGGTCCGCGCGGACGCGCCGTGTCTGCGGCACGTCGTATTCGAGATTCCGGCGGCCGGCGATCCGGATCTGCGTCACCACATGCTCGGTTCGACCGAGGCCGGCAGCGTCGTACTGCTGGACCCCGACGACACCGACCAACCCGAACACCGCCGCGGATCATTCGGCCGCCCCGCACCCGGATTCGAGACGAAGGTCCTGGATTCCGGTGAATTGTGTATCCGCGGACCGTATCTCATGCAGGGGTACTACGGGCGCAGTCGTGAGGAGTGCTTCGATACCGACGGCTGGTTTCACACCGGGGATCTGGTGCGTGTCGACGACGACGGATACTTCTACTTCCTCGGCCGGGCCGGCGCCATGATCAAGACCGCGGGCGCCAACGTCACACCTGATGAGGTGCAGAAGGCGCTGCAGCATGTGCTCGAGGGCCGTGACATGCGTGACGTCACGGTTCAGGTTGTCGGCCTACCCGATCAAGAGCGCGGACAGGTGGTGGCCGCGGTGGTCGCGACAGCGGATCCCGCGGCGTTCGACGAAGCCGCCGTGCGCGCTGCGTTGCGCGCCCAACTGTCGTCATACAAGGTGCCGCGCCGCTTCGCGGTGATCCACTCCGACGAACTGCCGGTGAAATCCAGCGGCAAGATCGACGTCGCCGCCCTGCGTGAGTTGTTCGATGACTGAACATCTCACGGTCGGCGCGCTCATCCGTCACCACGCCGCAGACACACCGGACAAGCCGATGGTGGTCGATCCGAAGGAACGGATCGCCTATGGCGACCTGGACGAGAAGACCCGTGCGATGGCGTCCGGGTTGGTCGCCGCGGGCGTCGGCAAAGGCTCCCGGGTGGGACTGCTCATGCCGAACGGCACCGACTGGGTGCTCACGGCGCTCGCAGTGACACGCATCGGCGCCATCCTGGTGCCGTTGAGCACCATGCTGACACCCACCGAGCTCGAGGCCCAACTGCGTACGGCCTCGGTGCAATTCCTGATCGCGGTCGACGAGTTCCGCCGGCGCGGCTACCCCGTGGCGCCTGAACGGCTGCCCGCGCTGAGACAGATGTGGACCGCAGAGCAGGCGTTGACAATGACCGGTGAGCCCGCATCGGCCGACGCCCTCGCCGCCAGGGTGCGGCCGAGTGATCCGATGGTCATCCTGTTCACCTCCGGCAGCAGCGGACCACCGAAAGGCGTCATCCATTCACATGGAAACGCCGTGCGCGCCGTGGCTTCCGGCCTGGCCGCGCGGTGTGTCACCGCCGACACCCGCCTCTATCTGCCGATGCCGTTCTTCTGGGTGGGCGGTTTCGGCGCCGGTATCGTGACGGCGCTGGTGGCGGGCGCGACATTGGTGACCGAACCGATACCGTCACCGCAGTCCACCTTGGACCTGCTGCACCGTGAACGGGTCACGTTGTTCCGCGGCTGGCCGGATCAGGCCGAGGCGCTCGCCCGCCACGCGAGCAGCACCGATTTGTCGGCGCTGCGGCCCGGCAGCCTGGAGGCGCTGCTGCCACACGAGTTGCGCGCACAACCCGGCGCGCGGGCGTCGCTGTTCGGGATGACCGAATCGTTCGGGCCCTATTGCGGATACCCCGCCGACACCGATATGCCGCGTTCGGCGTGGGGCAGTTGCGGCCGGCCGTTCGACGGTATGGACGTCCGCATCGTCGACACCACCACCGGGACACCGCTTCGGGTCGACGAGGTCGGTGAGATCCAGATCCGCGGTCCGCACATCCTGCGCGGTATCTGCCGACGCGGTCGCGAAGAGGTGTTCACGCGTGACGGGTACTACCCCACCGGCGATCTCGGGCGCTTCGACAGCGACGGGTTCCTCTTCTACCACGGCAGATCCGACGACATGTTCAAGGTCAGCGGCGCGACCGTCTATCCCGGCGAGGCGCAACACGCACTGCGCGGTATCGCCGGAGTGCGCGCCGCATACGTCGTCAACGTGCCGGACCATCAGCGCAACCGCGTCGGCGCGGTCGTGGTGGCCGACGGCATGTCGGCGCGGGACCTGTGCGCCGCGGCCCGCGAGGTCCTGAGCCCCTTCAAGGTGCCGTCGGTGTGGGCGCTGCTCGACGACGAGGCCGCCGTGCCGATCGGGGCCACCGGGAAGGTCGACAACAACGGTCTTCGCGCCATGCTGGCGGAGAGGGGCGAACGATGAAATTCATGCCGTGGGGAACGACATGTCCGTCAACTTCTCCGAGATCTCCCAGATACGTTGAGCCTCATCGTTGTTACGGAGCCGCGAGTAGAGCCTCTGTTCTCCCGGCGGACCACCGAGATGTCCGGGACCACGCGGCCCGTAGAACCCACCGCGCTTCGCATGGGGCGAGGCCGCGGCGTAGAGGGCAGGCAGCTGCGCGGTGTGCACGGTCCCGAAAAGGATGCCACGCGACGACAGCGTACGGATCAGGCGCAGTTTCCAGTCGTCCTGTGCGCGTCCGGTGTCCGGGCGGGCCGCAAGCAGGTTGGTCGGCGCCAGACCCGGATGGGACAGATTGCTCGTGATGCCCCACCCGTGGGCGTGACTGCGCCGGTCCAGTTCCAGGCCGAAGAGCCCGAACGCGATCTTCGACTGGCTGTACGCCTTTGCGCCGTCGTACGAACGCTCCCAGTTCAAATCGTCCCAATTGATGGCGTGCTGATTCGCCGCGACGCTGACCTGTGAGGTCACCCGCGCTCCACCGGCACGCAGCAGGGGCAGCAGATGCGCCACGAGGGCGAAGTGGCCGAGGTGATTGGTGCCGAACTGCAACTCGAACCCGTCGGTGGTCGTCCGCCGCTCGGGCGGCGTCATGACACCGGCGTTGTTGATGAGCAGATGGATGGGCTGTGCCTCCTCGAGAAGGCTCTTGCCGAGGGCCGCAACGGAGGCCAGGGACGACAGGTCGAGCTCACGCAGCGACACTTTCGCCGCGGCGTTCGTCTGACGGACAGCCGCGATGGCCGCCTTTCCCTTGGTCTCGTTGCGTACGGGCAGGATCACGTCAGCGCCCGCCGCGGCGAGCCGCGCGGCGATCCCGAGTCCGATGCCGTCGCTGGCACCGGTGACCACGGCGCGTCTGCCGGACAGATCAGGAAGCGTGACGTCGATGGGTTTACGTGGCATGTGTGCTCCTCGGTGGTCTCACTGTCTCCACCCTCGTGCATGGCCGGCGAATGATTCAGTGCCCGGCGATCCACTGACTGCCGATCACAGGAAACTCGCGAAGGGTGGATCGGCAGTCTGTGGATAGGCGGGGGCCCGGGCGGTAGAAAGGGTCTCGTAAGGAGGTCCACACGGTGATAGATCGGACCGGTCTCGCAGAATTCCTCCGGCACCGCAGAGAGTCGTTGCAGCCCGAGGACGTCGGTCTGCCACGCGGTCGACGTCGCAGGACCAACGGCCTACGTCGCGAAGAAGTTGCCGCCCTGTGCCACATGTCGACCGACTACTACTCACGCCTGGAGCGCGGGCACGGCCCCAAGCCGTCGGAGCAGATGATCGCGTCCATGGCGCAGGGACTGCATCTTTCCCTCGACGAGCGCGATCATCTGTTCCGGCTGGCCGGATGCTCACCACCCGCCCGTGGCACCGACAGCGAACACATCAGCCCCGGGATGTTACGGATCTTCGACCGTCTCGACGACACGCCCGCGGAGATCGTCACCGAACTCGGCGAGACTCTGCGGCAGACGCCCCTGTCGGTGGCACTGACCGGTGACCTGACCGTTCACAGGGGCCCGGCCCGCAGCATCGGCTACCGGTGGTTCACCGACGACGCCACGCGCCGTCTCTATGCCCCCGAAGAGCACGACTTCCTGACACGGATGTTCGTGTCGAACCTGCGTGCCCTGGTGGCGTTGCGTGGTGCCGGGTCCCGCGCCGCGCACTACGCAGATCTGCTGCTGTCCGAGAGCGACGAATTCCGGCGGGTCTGGGACGACCACGAGATCGGCCTGCGTCCCCGCGAGGTGAAGCATTTCGTCCATCCCGAGCTGGGCACGCTGGAATTGCACTGCCAGACCCTGCTCGATCCCGAGCAGTCCCACCTCCTGCTCGTGTACACCGCCGTCCCGGGTAGCGAGAGCCACGAGAAACTGCAGTTGCTGTCCGTCATCGGCGCACAGGCCCTGCGCTGATCCACACGGGCCTGATCAGATGATGGCGTCGGCACGCAGCCGCTCGATCTCGGCTGCGCTGTAACCGATCTCGGCGAGCACCTCGTCGGTGTGCTCGCCGAGCAGCGGTGCGCGGCGGCGGATGCTGCCGGGTGTCGCCGACATGCGGAACGGGGTGTCGACGATCGGCACATCCCGCGGCGCACCGGGGAACGGCACGCGCTGCAGATACCCCATGGCCGCGATATGCGGATCGTCGAGCACATCCTGCGTCGAATACAGCGGCGCGGAGGGCATTTTCGCCTTCTCCAGCAGCTCCAGCACCTGCGCCTTGGTCTTGTCGGCGCACCACCTCGCCATGATGTCGTTGAGCACGTCACCGTTCTGCCACCGCAGATCGTCGTCGGCGAAGCGCGGATCGTCGAAGAGTTCCTCGCGGCCCACCAGGCGGCACCAGCGCTTGAACATGGGTTGGCCGGCGACCTGCAGCAGCACCCACTCGCCGTCGGCGGTGCGGTACAGGTCGCACGGTGCGACCGAGGCACCCTTGTTGCCCATGCGGGGTTTGTCGATCCGCAGCAGTTCCCACTCGATCAGGAACGCATTCGACAGCATCAGCGCCGTCGGCAGCAGTGCGCCCTCCACATGCTGCCCTTCGCCGGTACGGTCACGGTGGTAGAGCGCCATCATGACACCGATCGTCAGCGTCAGCGCGGTGCCGAAGTCGGCGTAGGGCACCACGGTTCGGATCGGCTGATCGGGCAGACCCTGGCGGTACACCGCACCCGACATCATCTGTCCGGCACCGTCGAAACCGATGCGGTCGCTGTAGGGCCCACCCTCGCCGTAGGCCGTCGCGCTGGCGAGGATGATATCGGGCTTGACGGCCTTGAGCGTGTGGTAGTCCAGGCCACTGGCGCGCATGCCCGCGGCAGGCATGTTGACGATGACGACGTCGGCGCGCTCGACCAGACGCCGCGTGATCTCCGCGCCCGCCTCGGTGGTCGAATCCAGTGTCAGGGAACGCTTGTTGCGGTTGCACTGCAGGAACGTGCCGCCTTCACCGCCTTCGGTGACGCCCTGGACCCACCGGTCCTCGCCGCCTTCGCGCTTCTCCACGCGCAGCACGTCGGCGCCCATGTCGGCCAGGATCGCGCTGCACCACGGCGCCGCGATGAACCGGCCGTAGTCCAGCACCCGTATTCCGTCGAGAACACCTGGCATGGTTCACCTTTTCTCTGGCGAGGAAGTGTCACACCCGCGGGCCCTTACTCCAGGACACCGAGCCGGGCTAGATGGTCGATCAGGGGTTTGGAGGCCGCACACAGGTGATCGGCCATGGCGGCGCGCGCGAGTTCACCGTCGTGTCTGCCGAGCGCATCGAGGATCCGGCGGTGGTCGTGCGTGGACTGTTCGGGCCAGCCCTCCACCGTCGGATACACCGATTCCAGTGCATAGCGGGTGATCTGGGACATCAGCTGCGCGAGCTTGGGCGACTCGGCGGCGCGGTTGACCCCGCGGTGGAACGCGTGGTTGAGACGCACCGCCGCCTCGTGGTCGTCGCGTGCGTAGGCCTGCTCCAGCTCGTCCTGGATCCGGCCGAGCTCCTCGAGCTGGGCATCGGTGATCTGCCCGGCCGCGCGTGCGGCCAACTGTCCGCCGATGTGCGCCTGCACCCCGGCCACGTCGTCGATGTCTCGTCGCGTCACCGGCAACACGATGAAGCCGCGCCGGGGCTGCTGTGCCAGCAGCCCCTCGGTGCGCAGCCCGAACAGCGCCTCGCGCACCGGCGTTACGCTGATGCCCAGTTCGGCCGCGAGCTGGTCGAGCCGAATGTACTTGCCCGCCGGGTACGTGCCGTCGAAGATCCGCCGGCGGATGAGTCGCGCCACGTCCTCGGCGAGTTGCGGGCGCGCGGCGAAATCCGGGACGGTCACGGCTCAGACCTTGTAGTCCGCGAGCAGCCGCTTGCTGATGATGTTCTTCTGGATCTCACTGGTCCCCTCGCCGATGAGCAGGAACGGCGCATCCCGCATCAACCGTTCGATCTCGTACTCCTTGGAGTAGCCGTAACCGCCGTGGATCCGGAAGGCCTGCTGCGTGACCTCCGAACAGAACTCGCTGGCAAGGTATTTCGCCATGCCGGCCGCGACGTCGTTGCGCTCACCCGAGTCCTTGAGCCGTGCGGCGTTGACCATCATCAGATGGGCGGCCTCCACCTTGGTGGCCATCTCGGCCAGTTGGAACGCCACGGCCTGGTGCTCGGCGATCGGCTTGCCGAAGGTCTCGCGCTGCTGCGCGTAGCGCACCGCGAGTTCGAACGCCCGCAGCCCGACACCGCACGCGCGCGCCGAGACGTTGACCCGGCCGACCTCGACGCCGTCCATCATCTGGAAGAAGCCCTGCCCGGGCGTGCCGCCGAGAATGTCGGCGGCATCAGCGCGGTAGCCGTCGAAGATGAGCTCGGTGGTGTCGATGCCCTTGTAGCCGAGCTTGTCGAGCTTGCCCGGGATGGTCAGGCCCGGCAGCACTTCGCCGAAGCCCTCGGGCTTCTCTATGAGGAACGCCGTGAGGTTGCGGTGTGGTTTGTCGGCACCCTCGTCGGTGCGCACCAGGGCGGCCACCAGGGTGGAACTGCCGCCGTTGGTCAGCCACATCTTCTGGCCGTCGATGGTGTACGTGCCGTCGTCGTTGTTGCGGGCGCGGGTGCGGATCGCCGCGACATCCGAACCCAGTTCGGGCTCCGACATCGAGAACGCGCCGCGCGTCTCGCCGGTGGCCATGCGCGGCAGGAACTTCCGCTTCTGTTCGTCGGTGCCGTGCTGGCGGATCATGTACGCGACGATGAAGTGCGTGTTGATCACGCCCGACACGCTCATCCAGCCGCGTGCGAGTTCCTCCACGCACAGCGCGTAGGTGAGCAGCGATTCGCCCAGGCCGCCGTACTCCTCGGGGATCATCAACCCGAACAGGCCCATCTGTTTCATCTGGTCGACGATGGCCTGCGGGTAGGTGTCGGAATGTTCGAGTTCCTGTGCGGCCGGGATGATCTCCTTGTCGACGAACTGCCGCACCGTCGAGATGATCTCGGTCTGGAATTCGGTGAGCCCCAGTGTCTGGGCCAGTTTGGTCATCGTCGCCCTATCCCTCTTGCACCCGTTCGAACACGGCGGCCAGACCCTGACCGCCACCGATGCACATGGTCTCCAGCCCGTAACGGGCCTCGCGCCGGTGGAGTTCACGCGCGAGCGTCGCGAGCATCCGGCCGCCGGTAGCGCCCACCGGGTGGCCCAGCGAGATACCCGAACCGCGGACATTGGTGCGCTCGTGGTCGGCCTCGCCGAACTTCCACTCGCGCATCACCGCGAGCGCCTGCGCGGCGAACGCCTCGTTGAGTTCGATCAGATCGATATCGCCCAGAGTCAGGCCGGCCTTGGCCAGCGCCACCTCGGTGGCCGGGACCGGCCCGATGCCCATGAGGTCGGGCGCCACACCGGCCGAACCCCATGACACCAACCGCACCAGCGGCTTGAGCCCCAGTTCGGCGGCCTTCTCCGGGGTGGTGACGATGCACATCGAGGCCGCGTCGTTCTGGCCGCTGGAATTACCCGCGGTCACCGTCGCCTCCGGATCCTGCTTGAGCAGAACCGGTTTGAGCTTGGCGAGAGCCTCGACCGTGGTGTCGGCGCGCGGATGCTCGTCGACGCTGATGGTCTCTTCGCCGTCGCGAGTGCGCACGGGGACGGGGATGATCTCCTCGGCCAGCACGCCCTCGGACTGCGCGGCGACCGCGCGCTGATGCGAACGCACCGCGAGTTCGTCCTGCTCGGTACGGCTGATGTGGTACTCGCGGCGCAGGTTCTCGGCGGTTTCGAGCATGCCGCCGGGCACCGGATGGAACTTGCCGCCCGCGGTGGTCCGTCCACGCGCAAGGCCGTCGTGGATCTGCACACCCGTACGTGCTCCGCCCCACCGCATGTCGGTGGAGTAGAACGCGACGTTGCTCATGCTCTCGGCCCCGCCTGCGACCACCAGATCGTGGTCGCCGCTGCGTACCTGCAGGCACGCCTGGATGACGGACTGCAGACCGGAACCGCACCGGCGGTCGACCTGCATACCGGGCACCGTGATCGGCAAGCCGGCGTCGAGTGCGACGACGCGGCCGATCGCGGGCGCCTCGCTGTTGGGGTAGCAGTGCCCGAGGATGACGTCTTCCACCTGATCGGCTGCGATACCGGTGCGCTCCAGAAGACCTTTCAGCGCGGTCACCCCGAGGTCGACCGCGGTGAGAGACCGGAACATGCCACCGTAGCGGCCGATCGGGGTCCGGACGGGTTCACAGATGACGGCGTCGCGCATGCTCATACGTGCCGACCGCCGGTGACCTCGAGCACGGTGCCGGTCATGTACGACGACAGATCGCTCGCGAGGAACAGCGCCACCTTGGCCACCTCGTCGGGTTCACCGGCACGCCCCATCGGGATCTCGGCGAGCTTCTCGTCCCAGATGCGTTGCGGCATGGCCTCGGTCATGGCCGAACGGATGAGCCCGGGCTGGATCGCGTTCACCCGCACCCCGAGGTACGCGAGTTCCTTGGCCGCGGCCTTGGTCATGCCGACGATGCCGGCCTTGGCCGCCGAGTAGTTGGTCTGTCCGATCAGTCCGACCTTGCCGGAGATCGAGGACATGTTCACGATCGCGCCGCGCTTGTTCTCCCGCATGATCGCCGCGGCCGCCTTGGTGCCGTTCCACGTGCCCTTCAGATGGACCGCGATGACCTGGTCGAACTGCTCCTCGGTCATCTTGCGCAATGTCGCATCACGTGTGATGCCCGCGTTGTTGACCATGATGTCCAGACCGCCGAACCGCTCGACCGCGGCTGCCACCAAAGCGTCGACGTCGGCCGACGACGTCACGTCGCAGCGCACGGCCGCGGCCACCTCGGATCCGCCGAGCTCCTCCACCGCGGCTTCGGTGGCCTCGGAGTTGAGGTCGCCCAGCACCACGCGGGCGCCTTCGGAGATGAAGCGCTTCGCGATGGCGAGACCGAGCCCCTGGGCTCCGCCCGTGACCACCGCAGTCTGTCCGGTCAGCAATGACACTCGATCACCTGTCCTCTTCGTCGACGCTTGGGGCACCGCCCGGGACCGATCATATTTCATATACGATATCTGGAACTCGCCACCCCTATGGCAAGAGGCAAAGGAGTCTTTGTGACCGGAACGGTGACCGACGGCCAGTCCGCGGCCGAAGTGGGCGACGAGGATTTCCGGGAGATCCTGGCGCAGGCCCGCAGCTTCATCCGAAATGCCGTGGTGCCCCGGGAGAACGAGATCCTCGCCACCGACAAGGTGCCCGACGACATCCGCGAGCAGGCCAAGAACATGGGCCTGTTCGGCTACGCGATCCCCCAGCAGTGGGGCGGTCTGGGCCTCAACCTGGCCCAGGATGTCGAACTGGCAATGGAATTCGGCTACACGTCACTGGCACTACGGTCGATGTTCGGCACCAACAACGGAATCGCCGGTCAGGTGCTGGTCGGATTCGGCACCGACGAGCAGAAGCAGCAGTGGCTCGAGGGCATCGCGTCGGGCGAGGTCGTGGCCTCTTTCGCACTCACCGAACCCGGTGCGGGTTCCAATCCGGCGGGCTTGCGCACCAAGGCCGTTCGTGACGGTTCGGATTGGGTGATCAACGGCCAGAAGCGTTTCATCACCAACGCACCGACGGCCGGGCTGTTCGTCGTGTTCGCCCGCACCCGCCCGGCCGACGCCGATGGCGCCGGTATCGCGGTGTTCCTGGTGCCCGCCGACACTCCCGGCGTGGAGGTCGGGCCCAAGGACGCCAAGATGGGCCAGGAAGGCGCGTGGACCGCAGACGTCAACTTCACCGACGTCCGCGTCCCGGCAGCGGCACTCGTCGGCGGCAGCGAGGACGTCGGCTACCGCGCCGCGATGACGTCACTGGCCCGTGGCCGCGTCCACATCGCCGCACTCGCCGTCGGCACCGCGCAACGCGCGCTCGACGAATCGGTCGCCTATGCCGCCACCGCCACGCAGGGCGGCCAGCCGATCGGCAATTTCCAGTTGGTGCAGGCCATGATCGCCGACCAGCAGACCGGCGTCATGGCGGGCCGCGCACTGGTGCGCGACGCCGCGCAGAAGTGGGTGACCGGTGAGGACCGGCGCATCGCCCCGTCGGCGGCGAAGCTGTACTGCACCGAAATGGCAGGCAACGTCGCCGATCTCGCCGTCCAGATCCACGGCGGTACAGGGTATATGCGGGAAGTTCCGGTCGAACGCATCTATCGTGAGGTCCGGTTGCTGCGCCTGTACGAGGGCACGAGCGAGATTCAGCGCCTGATCATCGGCGGCGGCCTGGTGAAGGCCGCGCAGCGTCAACTCTGACATCGAAGCCGACGACAACCCCACCGACACAGAGGAGATCCGATGGCCGAGCGGCTGACCGGACGGGTCGCGTTCATCACCGGGGCCGCCCGCGGTCAGGGCCGCGCGCATGCGGTCCGCATGGCCAAGGAGGGCGCCGACATCATCGCGGTCGACATCGCCGGGCCTTTGCCACCCAGCGTGCCCTACGATTCGGCGACGCCGGAGGATCTCGCCGAGACCACCCGCCTGGTCGAGGCCACGGGTCGGCGAATCCTGGCCGCCAGGGCCGACACTCGCGACCTGGAGGCACTGCGCGACGTCGTCGGCAAGGGTGTCGCCGAGTTCGGCAGGCTCGACGTCATCGTCGCCAACGCGGGTATCACCGTCCCGGAACCGTGGAACGAGACCACGCCCGAGTCGTTCCGCGACGTCATGGACATCAACGTCACCGGCACCTGGAACACCGTGATGGCCGGCGCCCAACACATCATCGACGGGGGCCGCGGCGGTTCGATCATCCTGATCAGCTCCGCGGCGGGCATCAAGATGCAGCCGTTCATGGTGCACTACACCGCGAGCAAGCATGCTGTCGCAGGCATGGCCCGCGCGTTCGCCGCCGAGCTGGGCAAGCACCGGATCCGGGTCAACAGCCTGCATCCAGGTGCCGTCAACACCCCGATGGGTACCGGCGACATGCTGGCCGCCCTCACGCGCGCCAACGACACCAATCCGGGCCTGATGCAGATGGTCACGCCGTTCCTGCCGGACTACATCGCCGAACCCGAGGACATCGCCGACGCCGCCGTGTGGCTGGCGAGCGACGAATCGCGCTTCGTCACCGCGAGCCGGGTGGCTGTCGACCTGGGTTCGACGCAGTTCTGATACCGCGAGCAGACACATAACTGCGCGAAAACGCGGGATTTCGCGCAGTTTCACGTCTGCTCGCGCAGAAGAATTCAGCGCAGGGACAGCGTGCGGCGCAGGAACGCGATCTGATCGGTGACCGCGGTGTCGAACCAGTCGTGGCCGGGCCACACGTCGAAGTGGTCACACGCGTAGTGGTGCACCTGGGCGCGGGCCTGCACGGCGGTCTTGGCGACGGAGTCGGCCGGGACGAAGCGGTCGAAGTCCGCGATCTGCACCAGCACCGGACATTTGAGGGCCTTGGCGGCCGCGGCCGTGCGGACGCGCGCCAACTCCATGCCCACACCCGCGTCGACCTCGTTGCGCCACGTAGGTCCGGCGATGGAGAGGTAACTCTCGTAGGCGCCGTCGAGCGCGAGCGCTCCGGGCTCCTCCGGTTTGGCGGTCAGCGGCATCATGGTCGGCGCGCCACCCACGGCCGCCGCGACGCGGCTCTTCACCCCTTTGAGCGTCCAGCGCAGTGCCGTGGCGACGTCGCGCTGGGTCACGGCGGCACGGCTGGCCGCCAGCCCGCTGGTCAGTGGGGTCATGGCGATCACGGCCGCCACGTCGGTGTTGCGCGCGGCGGCCCGTAGAACGTGGCTGCCCGAGAACGACGAGCCCCACAGCACCACCTTGCGCGGGTCCACACCGGGCATGGCCTGCGCCGCACGGATCGCCGCGTCGTAGTCGGCGAGCTGGCGTTCCACCGAGATGCTCTGCCGGGGTTCACCTTCGGAGGCGCCGAAGCCCCGGTAGTCGAACGCCACCGCGTCGAGGCCTGCCGCGCTGAACCGCTCGGCGAACGGCTGCAGGCCGGAATCCTTGGTGCCGCCGAAACCGTGGGCCATGACGACGACCGGATTGCCTGAACCACCACTGCCCGCCGGGAAATGCCAGGCGCTGCAGCGCTGCCCGCCGGAATGGAACGTGAACTCGGTGTAGGTCATGCCACGCTCCCGACGATCGCCGTACGCGTGCCCGCGGCGCGGCGTTCGGCGCGCTTCGCCCCGGCGGGCATTTCGCGGGCCCGGATGTCGTGTTCGTAGTAGAAGTAGTCGACCTGCTGGGTGTGCCGGGGACGGTCGGTGCAGTGTCCGGCGTGCAACCGCTGATCGGCGTCGATGACGCGTTCCATCTCGTCGGTCGACGGCAGCGCATAGCGCCCCACGGCGTAGGCCGCGAGCAGGCGGGACTGGCATTCCACGAACGGGAACAGCGTGGGGATGGCCTGGGCGAACCCGATGAACACCAGATCGTCGATGCCCGGCTTGAACATGCGCTTGTAGAGCCGGATCTGGTTGTCGGGTGCGCTGATGAAATCCCGATCGAAGAACGGGAACGTGATGTTGTAGCCGGTCGCGTAGATGATGACGTCGAAGACGTCGCTGGTGCCGTCCTCGAACAGCACGGTGTCGCCGGACAGGCGTGCCACGTTGGGTTTCGGGGTGACGTCGCCCGAGCCGAGTCGCAGCGGCAGTTCCACCGACTGGGTCGGGTGTGCCTCGAACAGCTTGTGGTTCGGCGCCGGCAGCCCATACGCCGTCGGGTCGGTGCCGAGCATCGGCGCGATCATCTGGACGGCCTTGCGCTGCCACGACAGCGGCAGGTACGGCGTGGTGCGGAAGAACTTGTCCCCCGGTTGGCCGGCAAGGTATTTCGGCACGATCCACGCGCTGGACCGGGTCGACAGGGTGACCTGGTTCTGCAGTGTGCGCGACGAGAGTTCGACGGTGATGTCGGCGGCGCTGTTGCCGATGCCCACGACGAGGATGCGCTTTCCCGTGAGATCCAGTGGGGTCCTCGGGTCGATGTAGTGGTGCGAGTGGATCTGCTCGCCGGTGAATTCGCCAGGGAAGTCCGGCATCCGGGGATCCCAGTGGTGCCCGTTGGCGACCACCAGCAGGTCGAAGTCCCGGCGGGCACTGGCCTCGTCCTCGATCACCCAGCCGCCGTGGGCTCCCCGTTCGGCGTGCACGACGCCGTTGCCGAACTCGATGTGGTCGAGCAGTCCGAACGCGTCGGCGTAGGCGTCGAGGTACTCCTTGATCTGGGTGTGGTGCGGGAACGACGGATAGTGCTCGGGCATCGGGAAGTCCTTGAACGACAACCGATGCTTGCTGGTATCGATGTGCAGTGAGCGGTACGCGCTGCTGTGACCGTTGGGGTTGCCGAACGCCCAGTTGCCGCCGATCCGGTCCGAGGTCTCGAAGGTGGTGTACGGGACCCGGTAGTCCTTGAGCATCTTGCCCGCGGTCAGGCCGCTGATGCCTGCTCCGATGATCGCTGTTCGCGGCAACGCTGGTGTCATGGCGCTCCTCTGTGTGATGCAGCACACTAACAGCGCTGACTGACGAACGTCAACGAAATCTGACAGTTGTCAATGTTTGCCGGAAACACGCGAATCCGGCGGCCGCGGCATTGCCGTGGCCACCGGATTTGTATCGGAACGTCAGCCGATGAAGCGGATGATCGACTCGGCGACCGCGGCCGGCTTCTCCGAGCCGTCGATCTCGACGGTCACGGTCATGGTCGCCTGAACCGCGCCGTCGAGCTTGGCCACATCGGAGATCTGCGCCCGCGCGCGCACCTTGGCTCCCACCCGCACCGGCGTGATGAACCGAACCTTGTTGTAGCCGTAGTTGATCGCCATGGTGATGTTGTCGACGCGGTAGAGCTGGTGCGTGAAGTGCGGCAGCAGCGACAGCGTGAGCAGGCCGTGCGCGATGGTGCCGCCGAACGGACCGGTCTTGGCCTTCTCCGGATCGACGTGGATCCACTGGTGGTCCTCGGTGGCGTCGGCGAAGAGGTTCACCCGGTCCTGGGTGACCTCGAGCCAGTCGGTCGGGCCCAGCTCGGTACCCGCCGCCGCGGCCAGCGCGTCAAGATTGTCGAAGACTTTCACCGTCACTCCTCTCGGACGTGGTCAGAAGACCACGGTCTGATTGCCGAACCGGATCACGCGGTCTTCACAGTGCCACAGGACCGCTCGCGACAACACCAGCCGTTCCACGTCGGCGCCGAGGCGAACGAGATCCTCGACGGTGTGCCGGTGATCCACGCGGACCACATCCTGCTCGATGATGGGCCCCTCGTCGAGATCCTCGGTCACGTAATGCGCTGTCGCGCCGACCAGTTTGACGCCGCGCTCCTTGGCGCGCCGGTACGGCGCCGCACCGATGAACGCAGGCAGGAACGAGTGGTGGATGTTGATCAGCGGGCAGCCGACGGCGTCGAGGAACTCCGGGGTGAGGATTTGCATGTAACGCGCCAGCACCACGAGATCGACGTTGCCGCGCAACAACTCGAGCAGGCGCTGCTCGGCTTCCGCGCGGTTCTCCTTGGTCGCCGGGACGTAGATGAACGGCACCCCGAACGCGCGCACCTGCTCGGCCAGATCGGGATGGTTGGCGATCACCATCACCACCGACATGGGCAGTTCGCCGCGCCGGTTGCGCCACAGGAGGTCCAGAAGGCAGTGGTCCTCGCGCGACGCCATGAGGGCCACCCGCTTGGGTTTGGCCGCCTCGGTCAGGGTGAAGTCCATCTCGAACGGACCCGCCACCTGCTCACGGAAAGACCGTTCGAGTTCGTCGCGCACCGCGGTGAGCCCGGGCAGATGGAAGATCGTGCGCTGGATGAACGTGCCGCCGGCCTGCTCGGTGGAGTGCTGATCCAGCGACACGATGTTGGCGCCCGCGGCGGTCAGGAAGCCACTGATCGCCGCCACCAGTCCGGGGCGATCAGCACAACGCAGCAACAACCGGCCCACGTCCTGAGCCGGTAGAGCGTTCGCCTTCGGATACTCCTGCGCCATCACCAGGAGATTGTCACCGGCCGGTTTCCCGGCCGCGACACCGGCCCCATCCGAGCCCTCGATCCGTGCCCCGAGGCCTCGATGCGGGGCCCCGGGAACAGGCCCGGGAGGCCGCTCGTCCGATGTTCGGCGTTCGCCCATGTGAACACCGCACAAGTCCGAACGATTGCCCTGACGGCAAATCTGATCAAACTTGCGCGTGCGTACACGATTCACGAGCGCGTCAATAAAGATATTTGCTATACCCACCTTTCAGTGGCTCAAACACCTTTTTTCCATTGCGAACGAATTTGCCAAATTTGCAGCTACTGGCGAGTAAGTGCGGTATGGCGAACTAAATTGCATACCCCGGTTCACGATCTTTCTCGGCTCGCTGGAATTTGAGTGGCAAGCGGCGCGATACTCATGTCGCGTATTCGCGTCCCGACGCAACGTAAGCCCGATTTAGCCGTACCACGCGGGAGGTGCGGCCGACCGTAGAAATGGACACCGACATGACCCTTGCTGGACTCGAAGCCTCCGACCACTCGGACCTCTCGCTTGCCAAGAGCCACAGTTGGTGGGACCCCACCAGCGAATGCACCATCGTGGTCGCCGACCCGGGAGCCGAACGGGAACTGTGGCACGAATACGTCCGGGGCGCCGAGCGCAACTACCGGAAACACGGCGTCGAGTGCGCGCTCGATATGCAGGCCTTGCGCACCGGTACCGACACCGCATTGTTCTGCGCGGGGATCAATGACGCCGGTCGGGTTGTCGGCGGCCTGCGGGCGAAGGGACCGTACCGAAACGCCGACGAAAGCCATGCGATTGTCGAATGGAGTGGTCAACCCGGCCTCGACGCCGTCCGCAAAATGGTGAGCGACCGCATCCCGTTCGGTGTGGTCGAGATGAAGACCGCCTGGGTCAGCGACGACCCGGAGCAGAGCCGTGCGCTCACCGACACGCTGGCGAGGATGCCGCTACATTCCATGACGTTGCTCAACATTCAGTTCGCGATGGCCACGGCGGCAGCCTACGTCCTCAAGCGGTGGTTGTCCTCCGGAGGCGTGCTCGCCACCAAGATCCCGGCGACGCCGTACCCCGATGCGCGGTACCAGACCAAGATGATGTGGTGGGATCGGAGTACATTTGCCAATCACGCTGATCCGAAGCAGCTTTCGGCCTACTTCGCCGAGTCGCAGCGGATCACACCCCGGCTTGGCGTGGCCGACGACACCGATTCCACTACTGCGGCGGGGCAATGATCTCAGACGACCACCGATTCAACCTCTCTCCCACCGGCTCTCCCGCTGACGACGACTCCGCCTGTACTGCCGTCATCATCGACCCGGACACCGACGCCGGACGCGACGCGCTCGCGCAGCTGCGTGCCGACGCCCGGATCACGGTGATCGACGACTGTCGACAACAACAGGAAGCCCTGCGCAGCCTGGTTCCGGCGGTGGAACCGGACCTGCTCGCCGAACCGACGACCTGGGCGTACTACCCGTGGCGGCGCTGTGTGGTGCACCTGGTCGGCCCGCGCGCGTTCCACCGGCTGCGGCTCGACCGCAACCGCAACCTCATCAGCGCCGACGAGCAGCAGCGTCTGTCAGATCTGCGGATCGGGGTGATCGGCCTGAGCGTGGGCCACGCGATCGCCCACAACCTCGCGGTCGAGGGGCTGTGCGGAGAGTTGCGGCTGACCGATTTCGACGAGATCGAGCTGCCCAACCTGAATCGGGTACCGGGCACGGTGTTCGATCTCGGGGTCAACAAGGCGGTGGTCGCCGCACGCAGGATCGCCGAGATCGATCCGTACCTGCGCGTGCGGGTCGATCTCGGCGGTGCGCAACCGGAATCACTCGGTGAGTTCCTCGACGGTCTGGACGTCGTCGTCGAGGAATGCGACTCTCTCGACGCGAAAGTGCTCGTCCGCGAGGCTGCGCGGGCGCGCAAGCTTCCGGTGCTGATGGCCACCTCCGACCGCGGCCTGCTCGACGTGGAACGCTTCGACCTCGATCCCGGTCGTCCCATCCTGCACGGCCTGGTCGGTGACATCGACGCGGCGCGGCTGGCGGGTCTGTCGAGCAAGGACAAGGTGCCCCATGTCCTGCGCATCCTCGACGCCCCCCAGTTGTCCGCCCGGATGGCCGCGTCCCTCGTCGAGGTCGGCAAGACCCTCACCACCTGGCCGCAACTGGCGTCCGAGGTCGTCCTCGGCGCGACCGTCGTCGCCGACGCCGTCCGGCGCATCGGCCTCGGCGAACCGTTGGCGTCGGGCCGGGTGCGCATCGACATCGGCAGCACACTCGACGGCATCGACGACCCACTCGACACACCGCCGCGGCCCGCGCCGGTGCTGCACGAACAATCGCAGGCCGCCCCCGCCGACGTGCCCGGCATCATCGCGCACGCCACCTCTCGCGCCCCCTCGGGCGGCAACGTCCAGCCCTGGGACATCAAGGTCGACCGTGACCGGGTCAGCCTGCGGCTGCTGACGCAATACACCTCGGCGATGGATGTCGGCTACCGCGGCAGCGCCGTGGCGCTCGGCGCGGCCGCCTTCAACGCCCGCGTCGCGGCCGCCGCGCACGGGCTGAGGACTCGCGTCGAGTGGTCCCGCGGCGACGAGGGCACGCCGCTGTTCGCGACACTGCCGTTGACCCCCGGCTCGGATCCCGAGTCGGCCGCACTCTACGAGCCCATGCTGCAGCGCGAGACCAACCGGTTGCGCGGCGACGCCGAACCTATCCCGGCCGACGTCTTGCAGGCACTACACACCGCGGCACAGCGCGAAGGCGCCCGCCTGACGGTACTGAGCGATCGTTCCGAAATGGACTCCGCGGCAAGGATTCTCGCCGAAACCGATCGCATCCGGTATTTGACGCCCACGCTGCACCGCCAGATGATCTCGGAGCTGCGCTGGCCAGGAGACCCCGACCCCGACACCGGGATCGACATCACCACGCTCGGTCTCGACGAGACCGACATCGTGGTCCTCGACATCCTGCGTCGCCCCGAGGTGATGGACAAGCTCGCCGATTGGGGCAGCGGATCGGCACTGGGTGACGACACCTACGAGCGCGTGACGTCCAGCTCGGCGCTCGCGGTCGTCTCCATCCGGGGTCGCAGGCTCACCGACTACGCACAGGCGGGCAGCGCGGTCGAAGCCGTGTGGGTCGCCGCGCAGCAGCACGGTGTCTCTGTGCAGCCGGTGTCGCCGGTGTTCCTGTACGCACACAACGACGGCGAACTGCAGGAACTCTCGGCGGGCCACGCGATGAGACTGCGGGACCTGCAGTACGCTTTTCGCCAGGTGACGACGACCGATCGCGACGAATCGCAGGCGTTGGTGCTCAGATTCTTCTTCGCGCCACGCCCGTCGATACGGAGCCGGCGCCGAGCCCTCCAGGGGGTCAGGACGTCGTAACAGGGCTGAGCTCAAGTGGAGGTGATCCGGTGTCCGAGAGCCTGGACGTGCTGGTCACGTCCGTCGCCACTCAGCTCATGGCAGTCGAGGCGGCCACCTCGGTGTCGGTCAGCCAGCAGGTGCTCGCCGAACTGGTGTCGTTCTTCGATGTCGATGTGAGCTTCCTGCGCCACAACGACCACCGCGCCCACGCCACGAGGCTCGTCGCCGAGTGGCCGCCGCGTCCGGTCGACGCCGCCACCGACCCGATCGCCGTCGTCCACTTCGCCGATGCCGACCCGGTGTTCGCCATGGCCGAACACCTCAAGGAACCCGCGGTGTTCCGGCCCGAACCGCTCTACGACGACTATCAGCGCACCATCGAGGCAGGCCGGCACATCCCCGCCACGTCGATGGCGTGCGTCCCGCTGCTCAGCGGCGACGTCACGACCGGTGTGCTGGGCTTCGTCAAGTTCGGCGACCGCGAGTGGCTGCCCGCAGAACTCAACGCGCTCAAGGCGATCGCGTCGTTGTTCGCGCAGGTGCAGGCCCGGATCGAGGCCGAGGAACGCCTGCGTTACCTGGCCGACCACGATCACCTGACCGGCCTGTACAACCGTCGCGCCCTGATGGCGCACCTGGAAGCGAGACTCGCTCCGGGACAACCCGGTCCGGTCGCGGTGATGTTCTTCGACCTGGACCGGCTGAAGGCGATCAACGACTACCTGGGTCACACCGCGGGTGACGCGTTCATCAGCATCCTCGCGCAGCGACTGCAACGCGGTGACGACGCTCCGAAGCTGATAGCGCGCCTCGGCGGCGACGAGTTCGTCGTCGTCCCCGACGATCCCATGTCGCTGGATGAGGCCACCGCGCTGGCCTACCGGCTGCAGTCGGTGCTGCGCGAACGCGTCACCGTCGACGGTGAGATGCTCACTCGAACCGTGAGCATCGGTATCGCACAAGGCATTCCGGGTAAGGATTCAACGTCCGACGTGCTCAACCGGGCCGACCACGCGGTATTGACGGCCAAGGGTTCCGGCGGCAACCGCGTCGCGGTCTTCTCCGACGCGATGGCCATGGAGATCGACTTCCGCAACGACATCGAACTGCACCTGCAGAGCGTGATCGAAGGCGGCGCACTGGTGCTGCACTACCTGCCGGAAATCGACATGCGCACCGGTGAGGTGCTGGCGGCAGAAGCGCTGGTCCGCTGGGAGCATCCCACCCGCGGCCTGCTGTCGCCCGACTCGTTCATCGGCGTGGCCGAATCGATCAACCTCGCAGGGGAACTGGGCCGGTGGGTGCTGCGCACGGCATGCGCCGAGTTCTCCCGGTGGCGGGCCAACGGCGTGGGCCGCAACATCGTCTTGCGGATCAACGTCTCACCGGTCCAGCTCGTGACCGACGGATTCGTCGAGTCGGTGGCGGGCATCATGAAAGAGTTCGGTCTGCCGCGCGGGTCGGTGTGTCTGGAGATCACCGAAAGCGTTGTGGTGCAGGACATCGAGACCACCCGCACCACGCTGACGGGTCTGCACAACGTCGGCGTCCAGGTGGCCATCGACGATTTCGGCACCGGTTACAGCGTGTTGTCGCTGCTGAAATCACTGCCGGTGGACACGCTGAAGATCGACCGCAGCTTCGTGGCCGAACTGGGCTCCAACCCGGGCGACCTTCCGATCGTGCGGGCCGTGATCGCGCTGGCGGGGGCCTTCGGACTACAACTGGTGGCCGAGGGCGTGGAGACCGAGCGCGCCGCGCTCACCCTGCTGCGCCACGGGTGTTACCGCGCGCAGGGGTTCCTGCTGTCCAAACCCATCCTGGGCAGTGAGATGCAGACCCTTCTTGCCAAAGGCCGTGTGCCGGTGCACTTCTCAGCTGCGCCTCGCATGTGAGTGCGGCGCCCCGTTGCCCTGCGCGAGATCGTCGGGATGACCAGCGGACGGGATCGTCAGCAACTCCACCCTGCTGAACCTGCTGGCGCTTCGCCCCACGAGCGCCACCCGCAGCGTCTGGGCGGTCTCCATACGCCGTCGGCCGGCGGCGGGCACCTCGGTGGACACTGCGATGCCGTGCCGCACCCGTACGGTGCGCGGACCGTCGGCTGTCGCGAGCGCCACACCGACGATCTCGCCCTCCTCGAACACGATCCGTTCCAGCGCGGCGTCGTCGTCGCTCGGGATGTCGCGCTCACGGAGCTGCATCCGCATCCACCCGTCGACCGCCGCTGCGGCACCGGCCCCCGCCGGGAGGTCGATGGACCCCAGCACGTTCGCCTCGATGATCTCGCCGGCCTCGGTCTCCATCGGGACGCCCCCGCGCTCGGTGAGGCGGGTATACAGCAGGCCGTACGGCGACCGCAGACACTGCCCGGCCCAGTCCCGCAACTGGGCGCCGTGAAAGGTCTCGACAGGCGTCCTCGGCGCCGCGGGCGACAGCTGCCTCATGGCACGGATCTCGATGTCGGCGTGCTCGGAGTCGCGCGAAGACGGATCCTGGTCCGCCACGAGTTCGTCGAGATACTCCCTGGTCTCGGAATCTTCGATGCCGCGGCCGAGCCATGGCGACCCGGAAGTTCCCTGCGGGGTAACGGGCCGGCAGGCGACCTCTACGTCAAGGTCGGCGTCGGCCGCTGCGATCGCCGCGGCAAACGCCCCGGAACCGGATCCACAGCAAACGACATCGAGTTCGTCGTCCCACATCGTTTATTGGTACCTCAAAACTGAGTCGAGCCGATGGACCGCCGCGCCTCGACCCTCAGCGTGTGTGCGCCGCCGCCACCACGGGCCGAGTCGACCGTCCTGAGCTGGACAACGGGCGTTGTCCGCACGTGGCGCGGTGTGCATCGGACGCAGCGAGGACACCTAGTGGGTACCGAGTATGCGAGGTCACCATGACCTGCACCGGGATTCGAGGGGGATTGCCGGTGCAGGCCATGGCAACACATTCAGGATAGCCCCGCACCACCGCGGAAAGCGATGGCGCACGGTACGTCGCGGGGCCTGCAGCGGGGGCGCGATCCAACGCTGCAGGGTCCACCAACGGCGAACCCGGAGTTATCACATAAAGCAGAATACATACCGATAGAATGATCCGCACGCCTACTGGTGACTTCAAGTATTCGCGAATCGCGGCGGATCGGAGAACCGACATCAAGACACGGTCAGCGCCGCCTCGGTATGGGAAATTCCTGATGGAACAATTGACGTACGCGCGTTTGCCAGAAGACGTACGCCCGACGATGCGATCCTGCAGATTCCGAGGTTGTGTGGTGACTGAGCAGCTCGACCGCCGAGCAGACCTCACCCGGCTCCAGATCCTGCAGGCCGCGTCGCGGCAGTTCGCGCGCACCCCGTACAGCCTGGTAAGCCTCGATGACATCCTCGCCGACGCCCAAGTGACCAAGGGGGCGCTGTACTTCCATTTCCGCTCCAAGCACGCGCTGGCCTGCGCAATCGTCGAGCACCACGCCGCGCAGGCCCGCGACACCACCGAGGACGTCGCCGCGCGCAATCTGTCCGGCCTCGAGACCCTCATCGACATCAGCTACCAACTCGCGGTCGACGACGTCAGCGACCCGATGACGCGTGCCGGGCTCAACCTGATCGAATCGATCGGACGCACCGAGAACCTCGGCGCGAAGGTTGTCACGGACTGGGTCGCGCGCTTCTCCGCGATCGGCCGCCGCGCCGTCTCCGAGGGTGATCTCACCCCAGACAGCGACCCGGACGTCGTGGCCCGGCTGCTGGTGTCGCTGTACCTGGGCGTCCGCCAGACCAGCGAACTGGAGGATCCACAACGGTTCCTGCAGGACCTGGAGCGCAGCTGGCAGCTCGTACTGCCGGGCATCGCCAACCCCGACCGGCTGGGCTACCTGCGGCAGTTCATCCGCCGCCGCACCACGTTGACGGCGCGCAAGGCCGTCCCGCTGCATCCCGAACCACCGGCGCACACGCGCGCCGGATCGGCGTGACCGCTCGTGGCACGTCAAGCCCGCGCCGGTGTCACCCGACGCAAGATCATCACCGCCGCCGTCGACCTTTTCGCTGAAATCGGCTATCCGGCAACCGGATTGGGCGAGATCATCGAGCGCGCCGACATGACCAAGGGTGCGCTGTACTACCACTTCGACTCCAAGGAGGCCCTCGCCGAGGCCATCATCGCCGAAAGTGGGGCAAGCATGCTCGCGGCCTTCCAGAACATCACCGAAACGTCGTCCCCGGCGCTGGAGAACCTCATCCACGGACTGTTCGTGGTGTGCGACTTCACCCGCACCGACCGGGTCGCCGACATCGGCCTTCACCTCTTGCAGACCTTCGCGGGTATCAACGACACGACCGCGCGCGTGTATGCGAGCTGGCTCGACGCGATCTCGGCACAGCTACACCGCGCCGCTGCTGAAGGTGACCTGCGTGAAGGTCTGGATCCCGGGGCCGTGGCCGACGTGGTCCTGTCGGCGCTGCTCGGCGCCGAGGCGCTGACCCGTGCAGGCACGTCCGGCACGGATCTTCGCGAACGCCTCGTCCGCACCTGGGACCTGCTGCTGCCGGCCCTGGTCGAGCCCGCATCCCTCGACTACTTCCGCGAGTTCCTCGCACGCGAATCCATGCGGCGCTCCCCCGGCACCGATTAGCCGGTCACATCGCCGCCCGCACGGTCGGCGTTCGCATGGATGGCGTCGCGACAGAACGCGGCAAGTCCGGGAAGCCCGAAGGATTCGTCGTACCGTGCGACGTACGCCGGGTCGCTGACGTACATGTCGCCCAGCTTGCGGTGAAAATCGGGCGGGCAGTCGTAGAACCAGCGGTTCACGTGCAGCCGGTGCTGTTCGGCGGCGTCCATGGCCACTTCGGAGTCGGGTGCGAGCCCACCTCGGAAGGCGTCCGCCAGGGCCTTCTCCACCGCTTCCCCCTCGTCCTTGAGCTGGATCCACTGCCCCTTGCTGTAGGACTTCGTCCGCCGCTGGGATTCCTTCCACTCGGCCGTGTCACCGAACTTGCGCTCGGCCTCGGCCTGGTAGTCGTCGAAGCCCTCGCCGAACAGTTCACGCATGTCGTCGTCGGTCATGGGGGTGTTGGTCATCGCCTTCTCCAATGCCTGATCGATGGCCGCGACGAGGTCCTTCATCTCGCCGAGGCGTGCCATGACGCGTTCGCGCTGACGGAGCAGGTGACTGACCGCATCACCCTCGTCGAGCAGGCTCGCGATCTCGTCGAGCGAGAACTCGAGCCGGCGGTACACGATGATCTGCGACAGCCGTGTCAGGTCGGCCGGCGTGTAGACCCGGTATCCCGAGGTCGCACGCCGGCTGGGGCTCAGCAACCCGATCTCGTCGTAGTGGTGAAGGGTGCGGACCGTGATGCGAAATCGCTTGGCGACCTCACCGACCGTGAGTTCCTCCACCGGCAACTCCTGCGTCATGTGACAAGGCTGGCGTCTCACGCCGCGTGAGGGTCAAGTGGTCTTTCTGAGAATTCAGAGTTCCTCGGTCCACAGCTTTTCGGTGAGGTCCTGGAAGCACGCGAGCGCGACCGGATCGTCGCCGCGCAGAAGCGCCGACTTGCTCATCAGCGCCCGCACGATCGAGCCGTCGTCGTGCTTGAGTTCGACGACCAGGTCGGCATGGGCGCGCATCACGGACACCGCCGAATCGTCGGCGGGCAGCGAGTGGAAGATCTCGGCGAACGGCAGGGCCTTCACGTCGTCGGTGCTGCGTCCCACCATCTCGGCAAACGCGCTGTTGGCGAACAGGATCGAACCGTCCTCGGCGATCGCGAGCACCGGCACCGGAAACCGCTCGAGCACCACGAGCGCGGGCATCTGCTGCAGCAGCTCCATGGGCGATCGGGGTTGCTCGTCGCTCTGTCGCCGCTCCACGTGTCGATAGTGCCCGACATCGCCACGGGTTACCAACCACCGGCTCGGCTGCCGTGAACATCTCGGGGTGGTCCACGCCACTTGACTAACTAGGTTTACTCTGTGAAGGCTACATCGGCAGACAGGGGCAGGCATGGACCTGAAATGGTCGAAAACCGACCAGGAGTTCCGCGACGAGGTGCGCGGCTTCCTCGCGGAGAAACTGACACCCGACCTCCGCGAGGCGGGACGCCTCCAGACGAGCGTGTACTCCGAGCACGAAGCGAGCATGGAATGGCAGCGCATCCTGCACGAACGCGGATGGGCGGCCCCGGCTTGGCCGGTCGAGCACGGCGGCTGCGACTGGAGCCTGACGCAGCACTACATCTTCAGCCGCGAGTCCACGCTCGCCGGCGCACCGGCGCTGTCCCCGATGGGCATCCGCATGGTGGCGCACGCCATCATCATGTTCGGCACCGAGGAGCAGAAGTCCTACTTCCTCCCCCGCATCCTGACCGGCGAGGTGTTCTTCTGCCAGGGCTACTCCGAACCCGAGGCCGGTTCGGACCTCGCGGCGCTGTCGATGAGCGCGGTCTCCGACGGAGACGACCTGGTCTGCACCGGCAGCAAGATCTGGACCACGCATGCCCGGGAGGCCAACTGGATGTTCGCGCTCGTGCGCACCACCCGCGGTGCCAAGAAGCAGCAGGGCATCACGTTCGTGTTGATCGACATGACCTCGCCCGGTATCGAGATCCGCCCCCTGGTGATGACCTCGGGCGAAGAGGTGCAGAACCAGGTGTTCTTCGACGAGGTGCGGGTGCCGAAGAAGAACGTCATCGGCGCCATCGACGACGGCTGGACCGTCGCCAAGTACCTGCTGGAGTTCGAACGCGGCGGCGGCGCATCCTCACCCGCGCTGCAGGTGCTCGGCGAGGAGATCGCGACCGTGGCCGCGAAGCAGCCGGGCCCGTGCGGGGGTCGGCTGATCGACGATCCGGCGTTCAGCCGCAAGCTCGCCGACGCCCGCATCCGCACCGACGTCCTGGAGATCCTGGAGTACCAGGTGCTCGCGGCGGTCGCCGAGGGCCGCAACCCCGGCACCGCGTCGTCGATGCTCAAGGTGCTCAGCACCGAGCTGAGCCAGACTCTCACCGAGCTGTCGATGGAAGCCGCCGGTCCGCGCGGCCGCGCCTACCAGCCGCACGCGACGCGTCCCGGCGGGCCGGTCGCCGAGTTCGAGCCGCCCGCCGACGGCTACATCAGCGGTGAACCGTGGCAGGCCGTCGCACCGCTGCGCTACTTCAACGACCGCGCCGGGTCGATCTACGCCGGCAGCAACGAGATTCAGCGGAACATCCTCGCCAAAGCGGCCCTCGGACTCTGACGGGAACACTGATGGACTTCAACCTGACCAAGGAACAGGAACTGCTGCGCGACGGGCTCACCAAGTTCCTGTCGAGCCGCTACGACCTGCAGACCAGCCGCGCCGCGGCCAAACTCGGCGAGGGCTGGCAGCCTGACATCTGGCGTGGGTTCGCCGAAGAGCTGGGCATCCTGGGGGCGACGCTGCCCGAGGAGTCCGGTGGGATCGGCGGCGGACCGGTCGAGGCGATGGTGATCGCCGAGGCGCTGGGCCACGCCCTGGTGATCGAACCCTTCATCGACACCGTGGTCGTCGCCGGCGGCCTCCTGCGGCGTGCGGGCGGCGACGCCGTGCAGAAGGTGCTGGAGGACCTCGTCGGCGGCGCGGCCGTCGTTGCGGTGGCCGCGACCGAACCGACGTCCGGGGACAACTGGTACAGCGTCGAGACCACGGCGCGCCGCGACGGTGACGAGTGGGTGCTCGACGGCTCGAAGATCGTCGTGGTCAACGCGCTGTTCGCGACGCATCTGCTGGTGACCGCGCGGACCTCCGGCGACACGACCGACAAGGACGGGATATCCCTGTTCCTCGTCGAGACCGCCTCGGCGGGAAGCGGATTCACCGCGCACCACTACCGCACGGTCGACGACCGCAGGGCCTCGGATCTGGAGTTCGACGGGCTGCGACTGCCCGCGTCGGCGTTGCTGGGGCCCGAGGGGCAGGCCGGGCCGTCGCTGGAACTCGCGCGCGACGAAGGCGCCGCCGCGGTGTGCGCCGAAGCCGTCGGCGGCATGCGCAAGGTGCTCGCCGACACCGTCGAGTACTGCAAGCAGCGCCAGCAGTTCGGCCAGCCGATCGGCAGCTTCCAGGCCCTGCAGCACCGCATGGTCGACATGCACATGGAGGTCGAACAGGCGTCGGCCGCGATGTACCTCGCGGTGCTCAACCTCGACTCCGATGCGGTCACGCGCGCCAAGGCCGTCTCGGCTGCCAAGGCCACGGTGGGCCGGGCCGCGCGCTTCGTCGGCCAGAACGCGGTGCAGCTGCACGGCGGCATGGGTATGACCGAGGAACTCGCGATCGGCCACTACTTCAAGCGGCTCACCGCGCTGCAGTACGAGTACGGTTCGACCGCCGCGCACGTCAGCCGGTACGCCGAGCTCACCAGGCCGTAGCCGGCCGGGTTTGCCGGTAAACCTGATTGACGACCCTCGTACGGTGGACAGGTGAGCGTGCGGGGGTGGGTGCTGTTCGGTGCGATGAGCGTCATCTGGGGCATCCCCTACCTGCTGATCAAGGTCGCGGTCGAGGGCGTCTCGGTGCCCGTGCTGGTGCTCGCCCGCACGGCGGTCGGTGCCCTGGTGTTGTTGCCGCTGGCGATGTCCCGCGCGGCGTGGGCCCCGGTGCTACGCCACTGGAAACCCGTGCTGGTGTTCGCGTTCTTCGAGATCATCGCGGCGTGGGCGCTTCTGACGGACGCCGAACGGCACCTGACGAGTTCCATGACCGGACTCCTGATCGCGGCCGCCCCGATCATCGCCGCGGTGCTCGACCGGATCACGGGCGGTGAGCGACTGGGTGTCAAGCGCGTCGCCGGGCTGTTCGTGGGCCTGTCGGGTGTCGCGGTGCTCGCCGGCCCGGGCCTGGCGGGCGGTCACGTGTGGCCCGTTCTCGAAGTGCTGCTGGTCGCAACGTGTTACGCGATCGCTCCGCTGGTGGCGGCGCGCTTCCTCGGTGAGGTTCCCAGCCTGCCGATGACCGCGGCGTGCCTGACCGTCGCGGCGCTGATCTACACCACCCCGGCCGCGCTCACCTGGCCCGACGCGATGCCGTCGACGCGCGTTCTGGCGTCGCTGGCCGCACTCGCCGTGGTGTGCACGGCGCTGGCCTTCATCGTGTTCTTCGCGCTCATCCGCGAGGTGGGCGCGGCCCGCGCGCTGGTGTTCACCTACGTCAACCCCGCGGTCGCCCTGGCGGCGGGCGTGATCGTGCTGGGTGAGCCGCTCACGGCGTACAACATCGCCGGTCTGGTGCTGATCCTGTCCGGTTCCGTGCTGGCGACGCGCAAGGCCACGCACGGCAACCGCGAGCGTGAAACCTCTGCGAAAAATCAGCCGGATTCTCGCAGCCAGTTCACACTCGCGGAGCCTATAGAGGCTATAGAGCCTATCGAGCCGAAAGGGCCGACTGGGCCCGGAGCCACCCGCCGAACTCCGTGATGTCGCGGCCGTGTGCAGGCGCGGCATGGTCGCAGCCGAAACCCGTCACCCAACGGCCGTCGCTCAACTCGACCTTGCCGAGCAGCATCGGGGCGGGCAGTTCGGCGAGGAACTCACCGAGTGCCGCGGGTGAGAGCACCCACCGCTCCCCCTCGATCGCGGATCCGTCGCTGTCGACGCGCACCAGGCCCGGTTTGGGGGGCTCGGTGTCGAGGGCGAACAGCCGGTAGTGCGGCGCGGTGACCACCGGCCCGCCCCAGCGCGCACCGCGTCCGGTGAGCTCGTGCTCCAGCGGTTGCCCACGCAGATGCGCTCCGAACACGGCGATCTCGGTGACCTCCGTGGCGGCCTCAGCCCACGACGCCGCGGCGGGCACAGCGAGGAAACGCGCCGCGAGATCGGCGACGACGGCATCACCGAACGCCGGCGCCAGCAGCGTGATGCCGAACTGCGCGCCGTCGGAGGTGGTGCCCGCCGGGATCGCGATGGCACACATGTCGAACAGGTTGCAGAAATTGGTGAACCGCCCCATGCGCGCGTTCACCCCGATCGGGTCGGCGGCGACGTCGGCAATACGCGGATGCTCGGGCGCGGTGGGCACCAACAGCGCATCGCATCCCGCGAGGGCTGCGAACGCCTCGTCGCGGAGGTGCTCGACGCGGCGACGGTCGCGCAGCAGGTCGGCGGCCGAGTGCCTGCCCGCGGCGCTGATGATCGCCGACACGGTCGGGTCCAGCCCGGCGCCCGGCCCGGCGCTTTCGATGAATTCGCCGACGGCGTCCCATCGTTCGGCCACGAGTGCCCCGTTGTACAGCAGGTCCGCCGCGGCGAAGAACGGCGTCATGTCGATGGGCACGGTTTCGAACCCGGCGGCCTGCGCGCGCTGCACCGCTTCGGTGAACGCGGCCTGCCACCCAGCGTCGAGTTCGGGCACCTGCGCGGGCACCGCGACCCTGGGCGCAGGCGGCGCGGCCAACTTAAGATCGGCGGGCCACGCGCGGTGCGGTTCGGCGGTGGCCATGACACCCATCGCGGCCTGTGCGGTCGGCAGGTCGGCGGCGAAGATCGTCACGCAGTCATAGCTCGCGCACGCGGGCACCACA